>B570J29032_109958279_pt1 | contig 12216 bp, 3 predicted proteins | sample LakMenEpi16Nov12_FD_29032 | JGI IMG/M metagenome (IMG submission 29032)
ATATGTTAACCCATTATCTATAATTGGTGGAGCTATAGGTTCTTTATTTAGTGTCCTACAAGGTGCAAATCAATCATCTTCTGAGTTGATGTTAGAATACACATCAGTTCCTACTAGAAAGTTATTATATGACCAATTAAAATACAATCAGTATAGACCAAATTATAAAATTGGTAATAACCTAACAGCACCTCAAGGTGTATTTTATATTGGTGAAAGAAAAAATCATCTTACAGAATTATTATCCCCGGCGGGAGAACTCCCTCAAAATAAAGATAGAACTGGCTCATCTATTGGACCTGTACAATCTTATTCAAAAATGGGTAAACTTTATGAGACGGACCAACTTGATGATACATTATTTGGTATAAATAGTAGAAACTTTTATAGTGCTGGTAGTACGAAAGATGGTTGTAATCTTATTGGTAGTAGTGTTTTTGGTGGGTTTACATGGGTTGGAAGTAAAAATCCTGAAGAAATTAATAACCCAAAACCAGGTGCTTTACAAGGTAGGGGTGGAGAACAATTTGAAGACACTAGCGAATTTAAGTTTGGACAACTTACTGATTTTGGAAAAAGTGAGTCCACAAGATACAATTTTACACCAGGGTCAATCTTAGATGTAACACAAAAGTTAATAGATGCTGGACAAAGAAAATCTGTCCAAAATCCGAAAGAACACGTAGGTAATGCTATTAATCAAATTACCAAAGTATTCAATGATGGTTATCAAGAAATTACTAAGGGTTCTAAAACATTGAGATGGACAACTAAAAATTCAACAGGAGGAGGACAAGTCCAAGGTTTAGAATATTGTAGAGTTTTTACAAAGGATAGACCATATTATACATTTGATGAGTTACAAAAAACGGATGGTAATATTAGAAAGTTTACTTCATCAGTATTAGATAGTACTTACAACTTAAATATAGCACCTGTCGAAGGTAGTAGTTTGAGAGACGGTAGGGTTAAAAAATATATGTTCTCTCTTGAGAACTTAGCTTGGGGTAGTTCAAATAAAAAAGGTTACACTTATGATGATTTACCGGCATGTGAAAAAGGACCAAATGGAGGTAGAATTATGTGGTTCCCCCCTTATGAGTTATCATTTGATGAAAGTATATCAACATCATGGCAAGATAATAACTTTTTAGGTCGTACAGAACCAATATATACATATACTAATACATCAAGAAAGGGTAACGTATCCTTCAAAATAATAGTTGACCATCCATCAATATTAAACTTATTGGTTGATGAGGAATTAAAAGATATAAGTGATGGTAACGAAATAACACAAATTATTGATTCATTTTTTGCTGGATGTACTAAATACGATTTATGGGATTTAGTATCTAAGTTTCCTAATTTTACACCAAGTGACATATTTCAAGCACAAATTCTTACACAAGAAGATTTAGTAACGGTTGTAGAACAAAATAGCTACACTACAATACAACAAAATATAGATATTGGCGGACAAGTTGAAACCACACCAAAAGCTTCAGACTGTGTTGTATTTCATTATGAAATTGGTTTAAATACCAATTTGGAGTATACTGCTTGTAGTGGTAACCAACAAATATTAACTTTAAGTGCTGGTGACAAGGGTGATATATGTGTTAAACGAGGAACCACACCAAATATAGTAACCCCCGACCCATCAAATATTGTAACACCAACAGGACAAGATTGTGAACTTAATCCTTCGAGCGGACAGACACAAACAACACCTAATGAAACACCAAAACCCACAAATATTTCATTCCCTGATATTGGTTTTTACTTTGATAACGATTATCCAATAGGTAAAAATACTAGAGTGGATACTGTAGGTGAAAACGAAGACTTTGAATTTTGGTATAAAAAATACATTAACTCTGAAAGTTGTTACTTAAACGGTGGTTGTGAAAATCAAGATTACCAAAAGGCATTAGATAAAATAATCCAATATGGTGACGCACAAAAAACAGATGTTACAAATTATGTTTTAGGTTTAGATAAAGCCGCACAAGACAAATATCTTGATAGTTTTATTGATACAAGAAAAAGTGAAATTTCTGAATTTTTTAAATTCATTAAATCGGAATTTGATGAGGCTAAAAAATTCATTGAAACTATAGGACCATTAATGGCCGATGGAAACACCGTTAAATTTAGTTTGGGGTCTAGTGCATCTTCGGTAAGTGATAACGGTTATAATTTACACCTTTCAAAAAGAAGACTTGATTCAGTAATTAAGTGGTTAAAAAAACAATCTTATGATGGTACTAAATTTGATAAATTCATACAACAAGGAAAATTAGTTATTACGTCTGCAACACCTTCAGGTGAAACTGCAACTATTGACGAATTATATTATAAACAAATCAACTGTAGTAAACCATTCAAGACTAGTGATGCTGAAGGAACCGTTTCGGTAAACGCCATGGCTTGTAGGAGAACTAAAATTTTTAACGTAGATGTAGTAAAAAATAATTCAGAAAACGAGAATGGCGACCAACAACCAAGCAATACTCAAGTAAATCAAGAAACCGCTGGACAAGATTTTACTATTAATGGTCAGAGTAATATAACACCAACCACCACCACTTCACAACAACCAAATACGTCCACAAACCCTTTTGTTAATCAACAACCTGATTCAGACCCTAATACTGTAACACCACCTAACACTAGAGAACAAGTGGTAAATAGACAAGAAAGACAAACATATAAAGACTTAACTAAACGTTTGGCTAGAAAATTATTAACAGAATGTAACTATTTTGAATATTTGGAAAGAACAAATCCTATGATTTATGACGGAATAAAATCCAAAATAAAATATTTTCAACCCGCTTTCCACTCTATTACACCTGAAGGATTAAATTCCAGACTGGTTTTCCTACAACAATGTATGAGACCTGGTGATACAATACCTACCGTTTCTACAACAGGTCAAGGACAAGAACAATTAATATATAATGATGTTTCAAATAGTGCGTTTGGGGCACCTCCTATCTGTGTTCTTAGAATTGGTGACTTCTTCAATACTAAAATAGCAATCGACCAAATATCATTAAAATATGATGACGGTAAATTTGATTTGAATCCTGAAGGTATCGGTATCCAACCTATGATAGCAACAGTAAGTATATCTTTTAGTTTCATTGGTGCTCATGGTTTAGCGGGACCTGTAGCTAAGTTACAAAATGCATTATCATTTAATTACTATGCTAATACTGAAATGTATGACGAACGTGCTGAATCTACAGAAACTTTAGACCAATTAGAAACATACGATAGACAGATTTTAGACCAAGTAGAAGAACAAGTAGGTGTCGTAGACACCTCAGCTCCAAGACCTGAAATAAATAATGGAGGTGTTACTATCGGTAAAACTTTAACAAATGTATTAAACATAGATACATCCGTTACTACAGGTACAATTGAATATAAAGATATTTTTAGTAATTTAGTAGACGGTACAAAAAATTATGCAGATAAGGTAACAACAACTTTAGAAAAAATTAATGAAGAATTTTTATTTGGTGGGTTACAAATCTTTACTAAAGATAGAAAATATACTGAGGGTAACTTTAATTATTTAGGTGGTAATATGACGGATACTGCAACTATTTTCGGTTACTCAGATAAGATTCAAACAAAAATGGACAATTTGGCAACAGAAGCTAAAACTGATGTTGATGATGGAACGACTCCATTACTTGTTGGTATTGGTGATGAGAATTTATCTGAGGTAGAAATAAGAAAAGTTAAAAGACAAATTAAAAAAGACATAGATTCTAAAAAAGATAAAATGTTGAATTCACTACAAAACTATTCAAACGAGATAACAAATACAGAATTGAATTACATCAATTTGATTGATAAAATAAATTATGTGTCTAACGGTAACGATGGGTTTATAAAGAAAAATAATTCAACAATCATTTATAATTTATCTGGTACAACAGAAGTAACTCAACCAACACTAACAGGAGTGAATAATACTTTACAAGAATTGATTGAAGATTCACTTTTAATTAAAAATGATTTGAATGATGTGAATCTAAAGTTAATTGAGTTTAGTTTGATACCAACAGGTAACTATGATTATAGTGAAAACTATACGCAGGATATGTATTTTAGTTCACCGCAACCACCAAATAAGGTTGTATATTTTATGTTGTTTGGAAAAGAAATAATAGACGACCCGAATAAGTTTGCTGAAAACTTAATATTAAATGCAATACCTGATATTAGTGATGAATCAAAAACTAATTGGATGACTTGGCTTATGACTACACTTACAGGTGCTAATGGGCTTGTTGACATATACAAATCATCAAAAACGACAGTTGATAAAAAAATATCTGATTATAAAACAACTTTTTATAATCCATTATTTAATACTTACAAGACTTCACTTAAGGGTAAAGTAAGAAAAATGTGGTACGAATCACAATTAACACCAACAGAAAAAACCATCGAAGACTTAAAAATTATTTATTCTAATAAAAGTCCAAAAGGGGATAAATTTAACTTACAAAAATCATTTAAGTAATGGACTATTATAATAGATACAAAGATTTTTTAATAAACGGACAACAAACCGTAGTACCCTTTTTATCCATACCTTCAAGGGTTACGGACCAACAATATCTTTATCGAACAGGTAGAAGTAGATTGGACAAAATTAGTTTTGAAAAATATGGTACACCATATTTTGGTTGGTTAATACTGGCTGCAAACGCATCTTTTGGTGGATTAGAACAAAATATACCTGATGGTACTATTTTAATTATACCTTATCCGCTAACTGCAGCATTACAAGACTACAAATCCGCATTGGATACCTATATATTTTATTATGGCCGCTAGACAAAAACAAAATAAAAAAATTTATATTGAAACTGATTATGATAACATCGTAATTGTAAACCCAAATGAAGTTTATAATTCAGATGGAAAGAAAGAGGAACGTCTTGTTGACCACGAAGAATTGGTCTATTATGCTAATTTAGAAACTTTTATAATCCCAAGAACAAAATTAGCAATTGGAGAAGCTTTCCCAACCATAGAAAATACAACAAGTATTGCCACTCTATTTAGTGGCGATGATGCTTTGAAAGTTAATTTTTTAAAACCAAGAGGTAAAACTGAATTTGATACAAGTTGGTCAAAACAATTAACAGGTGAGGGTTCAAGAGATGGTTTAGGTATTAATCAAAGTGCGGAACGAGTTGCTTCTGTTGACGGTAGGCAAGTGTTTAGACGTTCGGTAAGAAACTACGAAGATACACAACTTTTAGGTATTAAATCAATTAGAGTAGCAATAAAGGCGTCAGGTGTTCCTGAAGTTAATATTGAAATGGTTGATATACAAGGAAGGTCTTTATTCGAGCAAGGAGAAAATTCGTTGTATTCTGCTTTTTTTAATTTTCCTTACCCGTTGTTTTATTTAACACTTAAAGGTTATTATGGTAAAGCCGTTAGATATAGACTTTCTTTAATGTCTTTTAATGCTACTTTCGATGCCGACACAGGTAATTACAATATTTCTTTGAAACTTGTTGGTAAGTTTACAGCATTACTTTTTGATACCCCTTTGTCTTACGCGGTAAACGCACCTAAGATGTATAACACTCAAATAACGGTTACAGAACCTAATGGGAATAAAAGTTTTTTTAACACATATAAAGGAAGACAAAAGTTAAATGAGGTATATGACATATATGAAAGAAAGGGATTAATACCACCAAACTTTCCGAGATATTCCTTGGAAGAATTTAAATATAAGGTTGAAAAATTTACAACGGATTTTCAAAATGATTTAAAGGCAAAGACAGACTTTACAAAGTTAAATGATTTAGAAGACTTCTCAGAAAACTTAAAAAAACTTAATAAGGAAGTTTATGAGTATGCTATTAATAATGTTGTAGATAGAAATAGTTTTTATGTTCAGGGTGATGAAGTTTATTATCCATTTAAAAAAGAATTGACTTTTCAATCGAGAGAAGACTTCAAAACCAAAATATCAGAAAGAATAAATGCTTATGTTGCAAATTTAAAAAACAACGCCACGTTTGGTGAAAATAAAAATGCTGAGTATCAAATTAACGTAACCATAAAAGGTATAAAAGATATTCTTAGAAAACTTGATTTTAATACTTGGAGTAGTAATAAACAAGATGTTACTAATACATACTTTTATAGAAACAATAGACCACTCGATTCGAATATTAATCCTGGTGAATATGAAAAATTCTTAAAAGACGAGCAAATTATTGCACTTTTAGATACTAAAGTTAAAAACGAAAAGGGGGAGTGGGTTGAAGAACTTCCTGACTATTTAGTATTTGGCGATAAAATAGTTGCTGACGGTACATATTCTAGAAATTCATATTTAGATAAATTAGATGTGATGTTCACTAGTTTAAGTGCTAAACAAAAAATAATTGAAGATGAATTAACACAATATTATATTGGTAAACAATTGAGTAATCCGTTAGAAGGTGGATTGGGATTTAAACCAACGATAAGAAATGTGTTTGCAATTATTTTAGCAGGTGCTGACGCATTTTATAGACTAATGGATGAAAATCATGAAGAGGCATGGAATGTCAGAACTGATAAAAATCGTTTATTAGCTGTAATTCCGTCAGACAAAAATTTTTCAGTTGATGCATTAAAATCAATACAAACGTCTAGTACTAACTTGAATAGTGATAATGTTGTATATCCGTGGCCATTATATTTTACATTAGAAAAACAAGATAATGGAAGTGACTTATATACGATACAATATCCTGGTGACGCTAAATATATAGGACAGACAAGGGCTTATGATTATAGAGTGTGGCCTGAAGTTGGTTTTGTAGAAGCATTTATAAAAGCAACATTAGAAAAATCAAAACCAGAAGTAAGATATTCTTATGACAACCCTAAGGATGTAACAAAATATGTATCATGTAATGCTATTGAATTTCCATTCAAAACGGCACCTTACCAAGATTTAGATGCCATCAAAACCTTTTATGAAATTTTTGAAAGAACTTATATCGCATCACATTATGGTAATTTACCATCGGATATTGCAAGTAGTAAACAAATCGACCAATTTTATGGTGATATAGAAAGTCTTAATATTAGTTTAGTGGCTCCATCCGATATTACAATAAATCAAACCTTAAAGAACTCAGCATTTAATTTAAGTAAACTTGTCGATTACATGAAAACAATTTCAAATAATGGACAAGGACAAAGTTGGCAAACATATATAAGAGATTACTTTAACACAGATTATCTTAAAACTCTTTTAGCTAATGTTAATGAAATATATTCAATAGACACCTTAGCTGGAGCATCAATACAAGTTTCGGCGGACTTACCATTAGCACCAAACATGAAAGAATTTTTAGAAGATAGTGCAACCTCTAAACAAAAAAAATTAGATGTTTACCCCTTCACCAATGTAGATTGGTTAAAAAAATATATGTCTAATGGTGAAAGTATTGGTTCATATGAGGACTATAACAATACAACTAGAAGTTATATATTCTTGGACGATAAAAAAACCATAGCAAGAATTAATGCGACTGAAAAGTATGAAAATTTAAAACTTTTTACATCTAATGCTGTGTTTCAAAATAACACACAACCACTTTTAGTTGACCCATCAAGTGATGACCCAATTGATTCGGCACTTTCTTTGAAAGAATATTATAATAGAAGGCAATATGAAGATTTGTTTTTAACTGAGTCATTTATTGATTACGGTAATAGTTATAGTGGTAATTTAGGAACATTCATTCAAACAACGTCGTTGATGAATACGCCTTATTTTGTTAATGCAATATTGGATGGTGTACAAAAACAAAAAAACAACGAGGAAAATCCATACGCAGCTTTAGGTTATATGTACCTAAACTCTTTACCTCTAATTACAACAAAAGAAAAAATTAAAGATGTTACAAACGATGTTGTAACTGACCTTGACTATTTGGCGGCAACATTCAATAAGTTTTCATCTATTCATCAGGTACCATATGCTTGGGTTTTGAAGTACGGTTCAATATGGCATAGATATAAAACATATATTGAAAAAAATATTGATATTTTAGAAGATACGTGGAAAGATTTTGACTATGTATTTTCTTATGACCCAACAACAGGAAGTTCAAGTACTAAGTATACTATATTAGATTATAGTGGAAACCCAACCACAATCTCTCTTCAAAATGTTGAATTATATACACCAGCATTTAACGTGTTCAACCTAAAAGAGACTTATGATACAGGATTTTATCCAAAAGTTATTAATTCTATTGAATATTACCTGAATGGAAAAGATTTAATAACTGGTTATACACCTACTGATTTTAGTAAACTTTATACTGAACAAGGATTAAAAATTGGATTTAACCCAACTAACGAGGTTTATTATTTCCCACAAGGTTATGACGCAAGTAATCCAAATAAAGAATTATTAAAAAGAAATTTATTTACTTATAGAAAATATAAGAAAAATAATGTCGACTCAGAACCATCAACAATCATTATGTACCCTTCTATGGGAGGGATACCTTTTGACCAAGCAATTTATGAGTGTTTTAATCCTCAGAAAAAAATAACGGAAAGTTTGTATAATAATAATTCCATGTATAATGGAACGGTACGTTCGGTTTGGGGTATGTCCCAATTTGGATATTTTAATAATAAATTAATTAAAAAACCATTACCTACTGAATACCTTAAAATAATTAAAACAAATACAGACAAACAAAATGTTTTTGATATAACTAACACTGAGTCAACTTATTCAATGATTGATGAGATATTCAGTGTCTTTGATGTTGCTTTGTTGGATAAAATGGAAGAAAAGTTTTTAACTTTTTGTAAGTACAAACCATTGGCTGATGAGTTAAAATTAAATGATGAAAACATCACGCCAAACTACCTTCAAACAAATGGGTTAACTAATGCGAATTTAAAATTACTTAAAAATCAAATTCAAAATCTTTTCTCATATCAAACCATATTCTTTCAACAAGTTAATGAAACTATTGATACACAAACATTAATGAACGACCAAATTAGTAACCTTTATACAAATTTGAGAGAATTTTTGAATTTTGATTGTGTCCTTAAGATAGGTAACCCTACAAATTTCGATAGAAAATTGTTTGATTCATTAAGTACACTTAGTAATATGCAGACTGAGGATAAATTAACCTTTGGTAAATATGTTTCTGGTTCATTACCAGGTGACGGCACACTTACAACATTATTACAAAGTACTACGTCATTACCACAATCATGGTCAACATTACACAAATATTTAGGGTTTAGTTTAATACCTGGAGTTGATTACGAAAACCAAGTCAATAACGCGTTCCCTTCAGTACCTAACCCAACATCAGCAACGACCGCAACAACTACAAACGCAAACTCAGAAATACAATTACAATATATAGGTAGTTCATATAATATCATCACTACACCAACAAATGATAGTGAGTATATACATATTGAAAAAACAACAAGTGGTTACGATGTTTTCAAAATTATAGGAGAACCCGATAAATCAAAAATATCACAAAGATTACAATCTATAAGTTTTTATCAACCAAACTCAAATGTACAAGATAGTAGTAATATAGTACAAAGTGAGTTTACTATGAACGCTCAAACAAAGTATCAATATGTTGCGAAAATAATTCAAGCCCAACCTGGTAAATATCAAATGGTAGTGACGTATGCACCAAACTTACCTACGTCACCTGAGACATTACTATTAATTGCTGATGTATCAACCTCACCTAATTTTTCATCAACAATACCACAAAATAATAATGTTTCAATTACTCCACTGGCGTTGGCAAACACACAAAAATGTCTTGTATCAGATTTCTTCATTCAAAATAATATTGCATTTAATCCTCAAAACATAAGAACACTTTATCCAATAATAAGAATTTATGTTGAGCAAAAATTAAAAGACCCTACTTTTAATAAAAACAAACTAATCACATATATTAATGATTTCCTTACAGATAGGTACGAACTACAGGATAAAATGGTAAATCAGACTTTTACAAAGTTAAATAAGATATTAAAGAAAATTGAAGTCGATTATGGCTTACCAACCACACCTATGAATGGTGATACAACCAAGTTAGCCCTTTATAATACGTTAAAAGGTTTTAATGATAAATGGATTTCAGGTTCAGATTTGAAAAGTGTTACGTTGTTTGAAGACTTTTTATTTATGGATAGGTCAAACAGTGATTTAGGTAATTCTTATAATGTAGATTTGAATAAAGTGGTAAATAGACTTGCTTTAGATACGAAGCAAGACCAAAGTTTAATGTCTTTAATAAGTTCAATTTTAGAAGATAATTATTTTATTTTTATGGCGATGCCTGCCTATATTAATTTTTACGGTATCCAAAAAGCTTTAAAAGGTGGTCAACCATTAGAGGATAGTGAAATTGGTAATTCATTGTTTGGGACTTATTTAGAAGTGGATTACACACAATCTAACCCTAAATTTTTGTGTCTATATGTTGGTAACCCATCTGAATACCCGAAACCAAAAGAAAACTCATTTAATAGATTTGGTGACGATAGTTTTGATTTAAGAGTTCCGGATAACCCATTAAGAGTTTCTGACCCTAATAGAAATTATTCACTGAGTAATCGTGTAGTTGGATTTGCTGTTGATTTTGGAATAAGAAATCAAAACATCTTCAAAGGATTAAATTTAGATATGTCTGAAATGAAAAACACTTCAGAGTCATTTAAGGTTTTTGCCGATATGGGTAGTTCAGTTTCAGGAGACAAAGTAGCACAACAATCACAATCATTATATAGTATATACAAATCAAGGTCGTATCAGTGTACGGTAAGTAGTATGGGTAACGCTATGATTCAACCTACTATGTATTATATTTTAAGACACGTACCTATGTTTTATGGACCATATTGGATTACAGAGGTAAACCATAATATCTCAACGTCAGGATTTGATACTGAGTTTAAGGGTACAAGAATACCTAAATATGCATTACCTAAAATTGATAATTTAATGGCATCAGTTAATAAAACCGTATTGGCTGAACTTAAAAATTTATTAGGGGTTACTAAGACACCAAAAACACAAGAAGTACTAGATGCTGAGAAACTACTAAGCACTAACCCACCACTTCAAACATTAAATGGAGCGGAAAATGTTTGCTTAAGTGGAGTCCCTACCGTGTATGCTAGTGTTCCTTTTGAACCTTTATTACAGACACCATTCACAAAAGATGAATTTATTCCACTATTAGATTCTGTAACTACAAATAAAGTTATGAAAGCATTGTTATGGGGGATTGCACAAAATCAAAAATCAACCACAAATAATAACGGGGTATTTAATTGTATTAATTATAATCCATTTCAGATTGACACCCAAAGAATACAACCTGGAAACCTTAATAGTTTTATTAAAAAACAATCCTGTGTACAAATTGATAATAAAAATATTAGACTTGTTAAATTTGACACATTTACAGAATCGATACAGTTTATGAACGCTTATATGACAAATGTGATAAACTCAATACCAAGGTTAGTAACATTAAATCCTAATACAAATTTAGATAAGAGTTACGGAGCAGCATTATTCCAACTAGCTTATACAACTTGGTATGGTACATTTGCCTTCGGTAATCCTGATGCGATACCACCTGTACCACCATTAAATGAGACTCAAATTAAAAGTAAAACAATATCTGATTTTGCATCACTTACAAACAATTACAATACATTAGTTGAAAGTTTTACTCAAGCATGGCAACAATTTAAGTAAAAACAAAATAAAGAGATATTTATATTATAAAAAAACTATGAGTATGAAAGCATTATTAGACGATTACTTGAAAAAAGATACTAGAGTTACACAGAAAGATGCTGGTAATGGATATCAAGAAGTATGCGATTTAGATACAGGTGACTGTTATACAATCAGAATGAAAGATGGTTTGATTGAACGAGTGGATAACACTATGAAAACAAATAGAACATTAAAAGTTGAAACACCTCATGGTGTAAAAACATTATTAAACGGTTAAAAATTAAGAAATGAATATTGAAAAACAAATATTAGAAGAATTAAAACGATTTAATCAAATTAATTCATATATTCTTAATGAACAACCTGAAGCGCCGGTAGATGATGTTTCACCG
>B570J29032_109958278_pt1 | contig 12206 bp, 2 predicted proteins | sample LakMenEpi16Nov12_FD_29032 | JGI IMG/M metagenome (IMG submission 29032)
TGGTCCGGCAAATTGTGCAGAAGCTTGAGCAGCAATATTAGCTTGTTCAGATTGTGCAGCAAGTTCTCTTGTGGGATCTAAGAATGTAGGTCTTGGTTCTTCAAGATCAACTCTTGCTTCCCACGGCATCCTTTTTCTAATACCCATAAGATCACCAAAAGCACCCGCAGCATTTACTGTATCCTGTAACCACCATTCAGCTTCTCTTACTGGGGTTGTTTCAATTGACATACTGCTGTCACCTTCAGTTGTTTCTTCTTCACACTTTAAACAGTTACCATTAGCATCTTTACCAACTGTATATGTACTCTTATCAGATTTTGTACAAATACATTCTTCAAGACATGGTTTACAGTCACCCTTTTCATCTTTCTGTGCAAACTTTCCGGGTATTTCTTTACCATCTTTATCTGTACATGGACATTCTTTTACTGGTGGCTTCTCTTCTGTATAAATTGCTTCTTCTTTTACAACCTCACCTTTTTGTTCACATGCACCAAGTGTAACTAAGTGTTGATTATATAATTTTGTACCTGGTTGATAACCAGCATATGCAAGAACTTCAGCAGCTGTCTTACCGTAGTGTCTGCTACCCTTGGTCTTCATGTTTCTACATAGATCAGAGATAAGATTAGGATTTGAACCACCCGATGGTGCTTGCTGTCTTTCATATTCTTTTCTACCTTCTACTTGTCCTCTTGTTTGATTGTACTTATATTCACCTTGAGCATCTTTTCTAGTTTCCCAAGTACTCTTCTTATAATCCTCTGGGTTTACTTTTGTAACTGTTTTTGGTCTAGGAGTACCATCGTTAGCAACTGGTAGATCTCCACCCGTAGCATACATTCTTCTTCTATTTCCCATATAGTTTTGAGACATGCCTGTACCCATTGGCATACCATATTCTGCTTCCGGTAGATCATAGAATGGCATATCATAACCACCCATAGACATACCATATTGAGCCATTGGTGCCATACCAGGTTCTGGCATTTGTTGTGGCATTTGTTGAGGCATTGGTTGTGGTTGGGCAATAGGTTGTCCATCAGGCATTGTTTCTGGAAACTCTGCTTGTGCTTCTTGCATCTCTGCCTCAGGCATTTGCTGTTCCTGTTGCATTGCAAGCTCTGGTATAAGATCTTCATCTCTTAACCCCATAGCTTCCATGTAAGGTCTAGCAATTATTGGAATACCTTGTGGAAATGCTTTTCTAGATTCTTGTGCTAGAGCAAGAGCTCCTAGCTTCATTACATAGTTCTTGATCATAATCTCAGCAGTAGTTCTAGCTATCTTATCTGAGTTAGGATCTTGAAGTATTTTTCTATAGTTGTTTATATCATATTTCTTAGATAGTTCTGCTGGAGTATAACCACCTTTCTTAGGTTTTACACCAAACATATCTAGTACTTTAGGATCTGAAATCTTCATAGATTTAGTATCACTATAGATAAAACTATCTTCAGGCAGTAATAATGGTACACCACCATTAGAGTGTCTTGGACCCTTAATAGTTTTGAATGATGGCATCTTACTACCATCTAAATTACCTACTACAGTCTCACCACCTTCTGCTTCTAAGTTAGCAGCTGATCTAGGAACAGCAGTTAGAGTTTTAGAAACCTGTGGTTTATGTGCTCCTATATAGGCATTGTAATCTGCCCCACCGAATGCAGGTACATCATTAGCAAGAGAACCTTGTACTTGGTACCCGGTTCTTGCTTTTGGAACAGACTTGATTATTCTTACTTTTCTTAACATAATATAAAGTTAAATAAATTGTATTTGACCACCGTTTGCCATGTACTCCTTGATCTCTTCATCTGTCATGTAAACTTCTTCTCCGTCTTCAAAGTCATCATCTACATAACCACCCATTTGTGCCGATCTACCATACCAAGTTTGACCTTGTTCATCTGGTCTGTATAGTCCAGACTCTGCATAGTCACCACGGTCTCTACTTGGATCAGAAGCATAAAGATTATCAGCAGTAAGGTTATCATAGAAACCTTCCATCTGTTTAGTATCATCTCTTCTATTTTTAAATCCTGCAACTCCACGCATTAATGAGTTACCTGCAATTAGTCTAGCCTCTCTTTCACCTTGTGAAAGTTTGTTCTTAACATCAATTGCTAAAGGTTCAGAGTATGTTTTGGCAACCTGGAATTCTTCTTGTTGCATTGGATCAATCTTGATCTCTGGAGCCTGTGGACCTTTATAGGTTGCATCTACACCATAACTTACAGAACCATCATCATTCTTTTGATTAACTATGCCTTGTGATGACATTGCTCCCCAGTTAACTTGTCCCTGAGCACCTTGAATTCCAGAGTTTAAGCTTATTAAGTCTAAGTCAGACTTACCTTGCATCATAGGATTATTAGTATATGCTATAGGGCTTTCACCAGTAAATGGTTGGTTATTTCCACCACCTACAAATTTACTTAGTGCACCACCATATTTACGGCTGTTTGCAACTCTATCAATCTCATCCCATCTTTGTTCCATTTGTAGAACAACTTTTTCTCTAGCTTTATTTTTTTCAGCAGTTGATGCTGAACTATTCATAATTTGATTTATAGTTCTCTGAGCTTGATCTGCAACTTTAGCTTTTTCTTGTTCCGCTTGCTTTTGTTTAAAAATCCTACTAGCATTTTCAGCTTCTTGATTAGTTACAATACCATCTTTACGTGCATTCTGCATTGCTCTAACATAATCAGGATCTTTTTTCATACCTGCCATATTAGGCTTAAATGTATAGTCTTTACCAGCATTAGGATTTCTTCTCTGTTGTGCTCTGAGTTGATCTAGACTTGGACCACTTGGTGCAGGTCTATTTGTAGGTTGATTATTTCTACTAGGCACAGGAGCTGTAGGTTGTGCAAATGGTGGATAGTAATACTCACCACCTCCTACAGGTAGTTCAAATGGATTTACACCAGGTTGAAGTATATCAGCAGGATAAGCAGTACCTGACCAAGCACCCATATCAATCATTGGATTGAGTTCTTGAAGTCTAGCTTCATATGCAGCCTCTGGATTTTGAATAAAATTGTAATCAATCATTCCAGGAGTTACTAAGGCTTCATCTGGATTATAAGGTTGTTGACCTACCATGTATTGTTCTTCAAATGGAACTATACTATCTGTTTCATTTGACATAGGACCAACAGTAGACATATAATCTTGGAATGCCATATCTGGATAATAAGATCCTTGGTCTAGAAGCTGACGTTCAAATTCCATTTCTGCAGCGCTATTAGGATCCATATCAATATCTTCTGGATTAGTAACTGGTACTTCAGGAAGAGCTGTAGGAATATTAGCAGCAGGAATATCAACTTTAGGTAAACTGCTATCACCTTCTTGAATAATATCATTTCCTTGAACAACATCACTTTCTTCAGTAACATTATTTCCTTCAATAACATTTTCCTGAGTGGTGGCTGGACCCCTATTGAAACCCATCATCATTGGATTTCTTTGTAAGCTTTCTCTATTAATCTTTTCTTGTTCAGGAGAAGCAAAGAAAGATGGATCTGGAGCCATATCTCTTGACCTTTGATCTAATAATTCAGCTACCTTATCATCTATTTGTTCAGGTGTAGGATCTGTCTTTAAAAACTCATCAAGATTTGTTTGGAGATCTGAATTAAGATCACCTCTAACATCTCCCCAAGAAGTAGTTAAATAATCTTGTGCAGATAATTCAGGCTTTGGTTGAGTATAATCAAAAGGGGCATTCTGATCAATTGCAGTAAACTCTACATTAGTAGGATCTTCCTCATAGAGTTTTTTAAGTTCTCTATCTCTTTTTCTTTCTCCCTGTCTAATAGCTCTCTTAGATTTACCTTTAAGACCAGTTACATCAGTTCTATCACCATAGCCAGCATTTTCTAATGCTTGTTGTTTTTGAGATCTTTGTGTTGATTTAGTATCCTTACCCTTTGCTCCATCAAGAGAGATTAAGTTCTCATATCTTGGATCACCTTCAGAACCATAGTAAATGGTGTACTTCTTAGGTGTACCTGTAATACCACTCTTTCTTACATCAATAGCAGATAAATAATTACCAGCACCTGGACCACCTTGTCTAGTTTCACCAGTAACCGGATTGTATATTCTTTGAACTACATCATTCTGTCTACTTCTTGTAAGGTTAGCCGGAATAAAGTTTTTAATAAAACCACCACCTTGCATATATGCATCAGTAACATCTTTAGAATCCATGTACTGAATCTGATTTTCAGAGAGATCATTAATAGATGGATCATATCCACCACCAACAAATCTCTGTAGTGGCTCCATTGGATTATTAAAAGGATCTGTTACAAACCCACCTTGTTGTTTATAATTTAGAACAGTCGTTCCCTCATTCTCAAACCAATATTTATTATCAAGATAGTTGTAACTCTTATCTTTCTTTGTAATATATGCTATAGGTCTAGTTGAAGAATTATGTTTCTTTGGGTCACCTTTATATTTTGCAAAGGAACCATCCATTCTCTTCCTATAATAGTATCCTGGTTTGTCTTTTATTGTAAAGGCATCAAGTGTTTTAGCATCTCCTTTATCTAATCTATCAATTAATGATTGATCTTTTACATCTTTAAAGACAGTAGATTCACCATCCCCTGGTATATATTGCCATTTACCAAGTTGATTATTATATGCATAGTAATCACTGCTTCCCATTAAACCAACACCTGAATATCTTCTACTTTCTGGATAAAAGTTTTTAATATCATTTTGAATCTTAGTAACTCCTGGTGCCCAGTCCATTTCATTTGATGGAGTTGGTAATTGATATTGATTAGCTGGAGGTGTAACAGGAGGTACTACAGGTGGAACAACTGGTGGAATAACCGGTGCTGTAACTACAGGATTTGTTGCTACAGGAGCTTGAGTAGCTGCTGGAGTTGTTGGTCCTGATCCTACTTCTTCTTTAACTGTAGTAGCTTCATTTCCAGGTGTATTCTTATCTACTTCTTTAAGAGATTCCTTATTTACAGCATCTATTGCAAGATTAGTATATGTTTTAACAGCATCAAATGTTCTAGTTTTTTTCCTTGACGCAGTACTACTTGAACCATAACCATACATTTCTGCAGACATTGGATTGCTGAGTTGTTGTAGTGGTGATGGATCAAAATACATTGTGTACTGTTTTGGACCAAAGAGTCCAGACTTTCTTACATCAACTTCTCTGAGGTTTGGAATGTTACCAAATCTCTTCATAGATCTTCTATAGAAGCCTCTAGGAAGATCATCTCCTACAATCATACCATTCCTAGCTTTTACTGTTTGATTCATTGGCTCACCAAAGATTCCACTAGTAGCTTGAGAGTATAATTGTAAGTGATGCATTGGATTCTCTACATCTTGCTCAGGCATAGGTACACCACCTTCTTGCATCATCTGATCATACTGTTGTTCAACCTGATTTTGCATTGCAGACATTTGGGCATCATTCTTTACAGTATCTGTAAATAACTTTAATCTACCCTCTCTAAAGTTTGCTCCTGTTGGGTCACCTTGATTTGGATCTACATCACTTTCATTTGTTCCTCCCATTTGTTTTTTGAGAAGGCCCATAACAGAACTTACATACTTCTTCTTTGCTTTTTTATAAGCACCACCATTTTGTAGTCTAGAATAATCTACAGTTGTGTTAGCAAATTCTTTTTCAGCATAGGGTGAAGTTGACTCTTCATCAGAGTTCCATGCCATTTGTGAGACTAGATCATAACCCATCATTGGTTGTACTAAAGCTTCATAGTTCTCAGCACTTGGTAGTGCAACATCATACTCTCCACCATCCTGATATCTTCTTCTTGTAGTACCACCGTATCTTTGTTCAGCAAGTGGGTCTAAGGCTTCATCAAGAATATCTGGACCTTGATCTGAATCTTCCATTACAATATCTGAACCTGTGTCATCAAATAGATCATAATCAATATCCTGTTCAGGGTTCTCTGTGATTATGGCATCTTTTGTTAAAGGAGCTTCTTTCTGTCTTGGTTGACCTGTTTCCTGCTCATAGGTTCTATCATCTTCTTTCTCAATATCCTCTGTGAGTTTTTCAGCAATTGTAACATACAATTCAGTAGCTGCATCAATAGGCACACCCATAATATTTACTAACTGGAAGAGCGTCTTTTCTTTTGCTACTTGGTTAGTAATATCATTAACAACAAACTGAATTAACTGATTAGTGTTATCTTGTTCTTGTGCTGGTTGTGCTCCTGGATATGCTAGCATAGATGGATCCGGAGTTCCTCCCATTTGTGCTTTAGCAAGGAACTGGGAAGTTTTATTTACATACTTACCGTTACCATCTGGAGCCTTATAAATTCTTACTTTTTTCTTCATTATACAGTGTATATACTAAATATAGTAAATTAAAATTTAAACAGTAAACTTATTAAGTTTACATCTCTTCTATAATCCAACCACCTTTTTTGTACTCTTTGATCTCAGCATCTGATAGTTCCATTATAATGCCACCATCAGAATAACCTTTCTTACCAAAATTAAAATTGCCAGTCTTTAATCTTTGAAGTTCATTGTATTGTCTTTCTGTTGCTATACCATTTTGTCTTTTTACACTAGCAATTAAATCTTTATAAAACTGTTTATTTGAATTAGATAAACGTCTACTATCATAAGTATTTAATAACTGAGTAAAGTAATCTGGATTTTTAATTTCATATTTAGACATATCCATACTACCTAAACTTGATTTAAAAGTCTTAGGAGATCCTGGTAATTCTTTAGATACCTCTTTAGGAATTTCATATCCAAACTTATCTTCTAATCTTTGCTTAACAGGTTTATCTAAATTATTCCAATCAAATTGACTTTTTGGATTATCTACATAATTAAGGTCTACAAGTTTATATGAATCAGTTGCCGGATCATACATCATATTATTTTGACCAAAATAATCTATACCAACTTTATTCTCATCTAAAAGTTCAACCATGTATTGCAGTTCACGTTTAGCTTTATCTGAAGGTACACCAAAACCAAGAGGTTTATTTATTGGATTTTCTGCACTTAATGGATTACCTTTCCATGGCATAAATTGTACAGCTTCTGAATTTGACCTTATTACAGTATTACCTTTTACTTTAGGTATTTTTAATGTAAAAGCTTTTGTAGGAAATGCAACATTTTCCATAAGTGGCATTCCTTCTAAATCTTTACCAGTTTGAACTAAGTTAGCTAAGTCTTCTGAGCTTCCAGGAAAAGTTCCTATTTTAACTACCTCATCTGGATTTAAAGTATTAACAAATATTCTACCTTGTCCTCCACCTAACTTTGTACCTTGTTCAGTTAATACCTGTTTTATAGGGAGTTTAGTTCTTCTAAGATTTCTTGCTTCTATAGCTTTTTCTATTTCCAATCTTTTTAGTTGTTCTTCTTGTTGAAGAGGTATTCTAGTATTTCTATTTTCAAAACCAGGATACTTATCTAATAATGCATTTTCTCTTTTATATGAGCTTTTAATTTTAGCATCATCAACAAATTTATTTAATTTACCTACAGGGTCTTTCCAACTAGTTCTACCCATTGCAGAACTATATAAACCAGGTGTTTCTAATATCTGTTCAGGTGTTTTAAACCATGCTTGTGGATTTGTTTTTGCAAGATCAACTCCTGCACTTCCAGCTTTATATGCACCCTTTGCTAAATTAATTCCAAGTTCTGGTATAGCCTCAAGTCCAGCATATGTCAATGGGTTAAGTGCAGTTACATCAGTATCTGTAACATTAGCCATTTTTTCTCCGCTATACCAACTAGGCATTTCTTTATAACTAGATCCAGTTGATAAGCCAGTATTTTTTAAATAGTTTGCAGGAATTGTTCCAGGTATTTCTAAAGCTGCAAATGATTCTAAACCTCCTATAGGAATAGAAAATGGCAGGTCAATATCTGTAAATGGAATCTTAGTCATTTTAGCATTTAAAATTTCTTGAGATTCTTTTTGAGTAAGTCCAGGCATATTACCTTTGTTCATTGCATCTCTTAGTTCAGGACTAAATTTTGATGCAAGCGTAGCTAATCCAGCAAGTGTTCTATCCCAATAAGTAGGTTGCAATTTAGAACCATATTTAGATTCAGCAACAATCCCTCTCTGAGTATCATTAAGCTTATCTACATACTGAGTCCTTCTATTTGGATTCCATCCTTCTTGTCTACTTACTTTTTTTACTACAGCAGTATTTTTGTTATAGTCATATTCATTTTTAAAATTATCTACAAGATAATCTGGCCAGTTATAACTAGAGATAGCATTTTTATTACCGTATCCTGTTTTGGTACCCCACTTATCTATAATAAGATTTTTATTATTTTTTAAGTACTGTTTTTTCTTTTTATTAATAAATTCTTCTTCAGGGTGTCTTTTTTTATAATCTCTTGCAGCTTTACCCCAATTAGTAAGTTTACCTTGAACAACAACTTCTTGTTCATCTAGTATGTAACCTGCAGTTTCATTTGGATCATATGTTCCCGGTTGAAACTGTGTTTTCTTACGCTTAGGTTCTCCACCTTCTTGTTTATAATCTATAAAGTTATTAGATATTATATCTTGTAACTTTTTTCTGTACTCTCCTTCATTAAACAATTGATCAGCAGCTAATCCTCTTGCTCCCCATTTATAAGCAGCCTCTGCATATTGTTGAGCATTAGCATATTTTAAACCTTCTTCTAAATTATCCGGATCTAGTTTTCTATAGTTATTGCTTAAGAATTTTTTTCTATAAACATTTAAATCTTCAAGAGGAACATTTTTAATAGACCTACCTGTAACTTTATCAAATGGTGCTACACCATAATTATCTGTTCCAGCAACTCTTGATGACCAGGTGTAATTAGAATTATCAGGCTTTAACTCAACTGCAAATAAACCTTTATAATTTTCATCAGGTTTTTTTCCCATTCCAAAAAATGGTGTATCCACTGTTAATCCTGATTTCATTCTCATTGGTGCAGGAGCTTGTGCCCCACCTTTGTTAATTAAATCTTGTAATCCAGCTTTATTGCCAATTTTTCTATATTTTAAATTTTTATTAGGAATACTTGTTAATTCATTTTTAGTAAAAGGAGTTAATGGTCTAGTTAAAAAGTTTCTATCAAAACCAGATTTTAAAATTTCATCTGATGAATTTGGAGATCCTGGTAATTCTCTTGGAACTTCTGGATATCCTTTTAACCAATGTGGTTTGTTGCTTATATTTTCTTGTAATCTAAATTCATCTAGATACTTTAATGGTATTGATAATTTATCAGGATCTGTCAAATCTTCTCCAAAATATCTAGGGCTATCAATTATAGCCTGAGGTTGAGTATCTGTTCTTTTTATAAAAAATCTAGAATCATTATTAAGTTCATGCCATCTACTTGTATTTTGAGCTGCTATATATGGTAAATTATCTGGATCAGCTTTTAAATGAAAATAATCTACTTTATTTGATAAATTTTCTATTTTGTTATATTGATTAGGAATAAATGGATGTTTTATAAGTTCTCCTTCTTTTGGTAAATTTAAAAAAGGAATTTTATTTGCAAATGGATTTACTTTATAAGCATTAGAAAGTAATCCTTCTTTTGTACCTATAAATCTTCCAAGTTCAGATGCTGTAGTTTTTGTTCCTTGATATAAAGGACTTAACATATTAGCTCCCCATAAATCTAATACACCTGTTGCCACATCTGCAGCGGCTTCACCATATTTACCTTCTTGTATTTTTCCTGGAGCAGGAAGTAATCTATTTACTATTGCATCTCCTGCAAAACCAGAAGCCAGGGCATTACCATAGGTAGCTCCTGCTATTCCACTCATACCAGGTAATGAAGTATTAAATGCAGTTTGAAGATACGGTAATGCTGCACTACCAACTGTTTCAGCAGCAGTCCATGCTCCAGGCGCAACTGTAGGCCCAAAAGCAGCAACTTGCCATAACCAATCCATCATATCTAATGGTTGTTCATGCTGCATATTTTGAGTCATTTGATTTTCATAGGCAGCTATACTAGCGGCCTTTTGAGATTCTATTTTTTTTGCTAATTCTTGATCAGCAAGTACAACAGAATTTTTTAATCCTTGTAATTGTTTTTCTCTAGCAATTGCATTTTTCTGACTTGTACCTGCTGCATTTTCCCAAACAGTTTGATTAATTACTGGTTTAGGTGCACCTTGAACTGGTCTTATTTCTTCAACTGGTTTTGGTTGTCCAGGAAAAAGAGCAACAGCATTCTTATTTAATTCAGCTGCTCTTTTACCCTCAGGATCATTTATTGGTATAAAATTATTGCCTGTGCTCTTATTACTAATATACCATTGATTACCTATCTTTTTATATGAAGCATTTGGATTTCCAGCATATGTATAAATTTGCCCACCATCAGGATATTCATCAATAATAAAACCACCTTTTCTATACTCCTCTATTTCTTCTTCTGTAAGCTCTGCTTCTATATAGTCTTCTTCTGGATTTTCTTTTCTATAAGACTCATCTGGAGTTATCTGTTTATAATTTTCTGCAAAGTACATTGCATCTTCAGGATTGTCAAATCTTATAGCTTCTGCAGACTCTGGACCAAAATCACCAAGCATAAGTTGACCATTAACATCTTGTATTAATGGTACTGCATAGTTATCCATAGATGCCATAAAATGAGTTCCTATCATACCGTCACCAAAGTCATAAGGTTGGTCCGGTGCAACTACCATTCTCTGAGCAGCAGGATTATCATGCATTTGAGCATATGCCAATCTTGCTTTCATCATAGCATTATTAGCAGCATCTATTTCTTCTTGGGACATTACACCACCATCTTGGTACTGAGCATTAGGATCAAATACTTTTCTTTTCTTAGACTTGGGTTTTGAAAATAGTGGGTTCTCAGTAAATAATCTATTAGTAGCTTCCAGACTCCTTGAAAATTTTTTAGATGCTAGACCTTTTTTACTTGGCTTTGGCATTTTAACCAAACTCTTAGGTGTACCACCCTTCTTAAGTTCAGGATACTCATCCACATAATCTGCACCTGGAAAAGTATACTCACCACCAGGATACATCATCTGTGGTTCTCCCATATTAGGGTATGCCATAACAGGATATGGTACACCCTGCATTGTAATTTTGTCAGATGGAATTCTTGTTATCTCACCCGGGTGTGCCCATTGTCCTCTTGGATCTTCAATAATATTTTTAGGTGTAGCAAATCTCTTAGTCTTATTTAACTCTCTAGTAGCTTTGCTTAATACTTTTTTGTTACCCATTATCTGAGAGATATTTGATTTTTACTATTTACAATTTTTAAGATCATGTTAGTATCTGAACTGTCTTCTCTAATTAAAGTTAAGTAATTTAAGTAATGTCTAAACTTCTTTCTTTGTAATTCAGATTTATTGTAATCCAAGTTTGTTGGATTAAGAGTTCTCTTATAACCATTGGATTCAGTAAACCAAATATTTCTATCTGCATAGTTACCTTGTAGTACAGTTGTATCTGGAATCACCGGTCCTGTTGGTGGATAGTCTGATCCTACTGGAAACTCTGATCTATCTTTTGTAATATCCCAGAACTGGTTAAATCTATACTTGTTCTCTTCTTTACTAAATAAGATATCAAAAGAAGATAAGTTAGATTGATTTACCTTAGGATAAGTCTCACTTAAGGTTACATTGTTCTTAGGAAAGATATTAAGATTTAAATATCCTGACACCTGTTCAGAATTATAGACTACAGCCTTATCAAAGTTATAATCTAAGACATGGAACTGATCAATACAGTTTTGTGGTCTTCTTCTATAACATTCTAGTATATATTCAATAGACTTAACCGTAGTAACTGTTTGACCAGTGATGATTGGCATTTCTATTTCAAAAGGATACTGATCACCATAGAAGTTACAGAAGCTTGTACAGCCTTCATTATGTTTCCAGATACCATTTTTCTTGGTAGTTAGGAATACATCTTTCGTGCCCATATTTAAATCAGGATGCCAGTCATGGAATGAAATCCAGAATTCATTTTTAGGGTCATAACTTATTGTCCAAGATGCATCTTCAAATAATAATGGGTTACCAAGTTGATATATACCAGGTTGTACAGTACCATTAGCATTTTTTATTTGGAAATAATCACCCTGACCTTTTTGAGGCCCTGAAGTAATTAGAGGCACATATATAATTG
>B570J29032_109958276_pt1 | contig 12198 bp, 10 predicted proteins | sample LakMenEpi16Nov12_FD_29032 | JGI IMG/M metagenome (IMG submission 29032)
CTATCTTAATCTACAGAAACTCTGGAGGTGAAGAAGTAGGAAAGGGTCCAATTTTCTGGGTATACTTCCCAGAAGCTCGTAAAGTATTCGCTAACGCTGAAGTATTCAACCGTCAGAATGATGCTGCTCGTTTCAGCTATGATGATTTGTTTACTCAACGTATGTTCAGTAGCTATGTTACTAAATGGAACAACGAGAAAGACTTCCGTATTGAAGATTATGCAACTGGTATGGACGGCTTAATTGAAGCTAATAGAATTAAACAATGGTTGTTCGAATTCGAACATGACCTTTGGGAAAACTAATTGCTAGATATTAGTATTGAGATATTAGATATTAGAAAGCCGCGATTATTCGCGGCTTTTTTTGTTATAAATATTTCCCATAGGCTTCACTCGTTCGACATTAGTTCGTCGGAGTGTCCTCACTCCGACAAAAAGCAAACATGATACACTCGGACGAAAGTGATTATGTCGGAGTGAGGACACTCCGACGAACGGCATACTACTGCTCTGAAGAGTCTCCAAAAAACTCCCTTAATGAAATAAGTTGCTTCTTATTTAAAACACTTGATAATTCCTCATCGCTTGCTTCTTTAATCTTCTTTACCGATTTGAATTTGGTAAGCAATTTTTCTAAGGTTGTTGTGCCTATACCTGGGATTTCTTGAAGTTCAGATTTTAATGTCCCTTTATCGCGTTTACTGCGGTGAAACGTAATGCCAAATCGATGTGCTTCATCTCGTAGATGCTGAATTAATTTCAAACTCTCTGACTTCTTATCGATGTATAAGGGCAAAGAATCGCCTGGGTAATAAATTTCTTCTAATCGTTTCGCGATTCCAATCACTGTTACTTTTTTGGATATCCCTAGCTTCTTCAAACTAGTCATGGCTGATGATAATTGACCCTTACCACCATCTATAATAATAAGATGAGGCAATTCGCCCTCTTCTTCCATCACGCGCTTATAACGTCTATAAACGGCTTCTTCCATTGTAGCGAAATCATTTGGACCTTCTACAGTTTTCACGTTAAAATGTCGGTAGTCTTTTTTAGATGGCTTAGCATCTTTAAATACTACAATGGCTGATACTGGATATTTACCTTGAAAGTTCGAATTATCAAAACACTCGATGTGCTTTGGCAATTGGTTCATCCGCAAATCTTTTTGTAGCTGCAAAAGTAAACGTTCTGTACGAGCATCAGGATTTAGTTTTTCGTATTGCTCTAGTTTAGATTTTTTGAAGAACATTACATTCTTCATCGATAATTCTAGCAAATTCTTTTTGTCGCCCAACTTAGGCACGATGAATTTTATATTTTCTTCAGTATCAACATTAATTTCAAACGGCACAATAATTTCACGTGCCGTACTGCTGAATTTATTTCTAAAATCGGAGATGGCTAAGATTAATAATTCCTCATCTGTCTCGTCTAATTTTTTTCTAATCTCAATGGTTTGTGTTTGTGAAATAGTTCCCTTGTTAACTTTCAAGTAGTTTACAAATGCAATTTTTTCATCAGAGCTAATCGCGAAAACATCAATGTTATCAATGATTGTACTCACTACAGTTGATTTACTTTGGTAGTTTTCTAAGGTTTCAATTTTCTCTTTATAAATATTGGCCGATTCGAAATTCATGTTCGCGGCAAATGAATTCATTTCAGATTTCAAATGTTGCAATACAGGCGAAATGTTTCCTCTTAGAATTTCTTTAATCTCTTTAATGTTTTCATCGTATTCATCTATGGATTGAAAATCTTGGCAGGGTCCTTTACAATTTCCAATTTGATATTCTAAACAAACTTTGAATTTTCCTACATTAATATTTTCCTGAGATAAAGCAAAATTACAAGTACGAATTGGATACAATGTTTTTATGAGCTCTAAAATAGTGTTCATCATTCGGCCACTAGCGTATGGGCCTAAATAAGTTGAGCCATCTTTTGTTATAGTACGTGTTGAGAATATTCTAGGAAATCGTTCTTTCTTAATACAAATCGATGGGTATGTTTTATCGTCTTTTAAAAGTACGTTATAACGAGGTTGATGTTTTTTGATTAAAGAGTTTTCGAGTAACCAAGCATCAATCTCAGTATCAACAATGGTAAATTTTATATCACGAATTTTCCTAACTAAGGTTTTCGTTTTTGCATTTACATTATCGTTATTAAAATAGGAAGAAACTCTATTACGTAAATCTTTTGCCTTGCCTATATAAATGAGCGTACCTTCTTCATCGAAATATTGGTACACCCCAGGTTTATGAGGTATATTTTCTAATGCTTTTCGATGATCGAAATCTTGCATAGTATTAAAACTCTAAGCCAGGATTGCTAGTAGATTGATTATTCTTTTTATACTGATCACAATCCACTACAACACTTAATCCACCAGGAGGGGCTTCGAAATCACCTATCGAAATATTTAATCGCGGATCAGCATATACTTTCTTCATATACAATGCCCAAATAGGTAAGGCGGTATTCGCCCCTTCACCTAAATTTGTTGAGCGAAAATGAACCATACGATCTTCAGCACCAGTCCAGGTTCCTGAAACTAAATCGGGAGTAATACCAATGAACCAACCATCGGAGTTCTCTTGAGTTGTGCCTGTTTTACCTGCAATAGGATTAGTTAATCTATAACGAGGCCCACGTAATCTCATACCAGTACCTTTATCAATAACACCCTTCATCATGTAAATCATTAAATAAGCGGTTTGCTCGCTTAATGCATCTACTTTTCTAGGCATTTTTTCAAATAAAACATTTCCATTTTTATCTTCAATTCGTGTGATGTAAACAGGCTCTGTCCATACGCCTTTATTAGCGTAAGTAGAGTATGCACCCACCATCTCATATAAGCTCACATCGGGCGTCCCTAAGCATATAGAAGGATACGCAGGGATATCACTAGTGATACCCATTTTCTTTGCAACATTAACTACTGCTTGTGGGCCTACTTGCTTCATCATGTAAGCCGTAATTAAGTTTACCGAATTTGCTAAGCCCATTCGTAAAGTCATCATACCACCTTCTTTACCATCAGAATTTTTAGGAGACCAATTATCAAAGTCTTCGAAAACGATTGGCAAGTTTGGTGCTTCAAAACAAGGAGACCATCCGTTGTCCATTGCAACGGTATAAACAAGTGGCTTAAATGTTGAACCCACTTGACGCTTACCTGTCTTAACTTGATCGTATTTAAAGTAACGATAATCCGGTCCGCCAACCCAAGCCTTAATATGACCACTGTGTGGGTCCATCGACATAAAGCTAGAACGCAAGTACCATTTGTAATATTTAATAGAATCAAGGGGAGTCATGGTCGTATCTCGATCACCAGTCCAAGAGAAAACCGTCATCGAAGTTGGAGTATTAAATGCAGTTTTAATTTCCTCATCAGAGGCACCATCTTCTTTCATTAATTGATAGCGTTCGCTACGTTTCATCGATTGACTAATTATGTCGGTATTAGTTCCCCAAGGGCTACGGCCTTTCCAATGGTTGTTAAATTCTTTTTGAAGATAAGTTAAGTGTTCTTTTATGGCTTCTTCTGCATAGAGTTGCATGCGAGAGTCGATGGTAGTATAAATTTTTAATCCATCACGATATAAATCATAAGGCTGGCCATCAGCTTTTTTATTTTCTTTACACCAATTCTGTAATTCTAATCGTAAGAACTCTCTAAAATAAGTAGCAGTGCCTTGGTTGTGGTCCGGACTAGTATAATGCATTTCTAGTTCGCTATTGCTAGCTTCAGTTAATTCAGCTTCTGTAATGAAGCCATATTTCTCCATTTGGTTTAGCACTACATTTCTACGTGCTTTAGCTCGTTCTGCATTACGAATTGGAGAATAAACAGTTGTGCCTTTTAAAATCCCTACGAGCATCGCAGCTTCTTGTACATTAAGATCTGAAGGAAGTTTGTTGAAATATGTTTTTGAAGCAGTTTTAATTCCGAAAGAATTATTTCCAAAATCAACAGTATTAAAGTACATCGTGATGATTTCTTCTTTCGTATAATTTCTTTCAATCTTTATTGCAGTAAGCCATTCTTTAAGTTTTATAATTCCGATATTAAAAATGGTTTGTTTTTTACGAGGAAATAGATTCTTGGCTAACTGTTGAGTAATAGTACTCGAACCACGTTTCTTACCAATAACGGAATAAAGTGCAATGGCAAAAGTCCCTTTTAAATCAATACCAGAATGCTCGTAAAAACGTACATCTTCAGTTGCGATTAATGCATTAATTAAATTTGGAGATAAGTCTTTAAACTTTGCGTTTGAACGGTTTTGAATATAATAAGAACCCAGTACTTGTGCATCTGTAGAAATTACTTCCGAAGCTAAGTTGCTTTTAGGATTTTCGAGGTCTCTAAATGTTGGTAGTTCTCCGAACAACCCCAAACCAACCGAACTAATAATTAGCACAACGAATAACAATCCGCCTATACATAATTGCCAAAAGCGTTTATTGAAATATTTAGTTTCTTCTTTAGAAAGTGTTCCGTTACTCATTACTTTGGTAATTAGCGTTGTAAAACTGTATGTATTGTTGTATTGCTTTCGTTTCTTTTAATGTTTTATAATTCTTTTCAGAAATATAAGAAATAACGTATGTGCCAGCTTTAAGTTTAATGACTTCATTAATTTTGTTAGTTAATGCTGTAATGTATTCTCTGGCAGCATTGGTATCTTGGAATGGCGACAAATAAATAACTTGATCATTCTCTCCAATTAAATCAGTTTGAATTTGAATTTTATTTAAAGAGAATTCCATGTTGTTAAATCGGAACAAGTTTAATTTAGTTTCTCGTGTTGGAGCCATATCTAAACTTATCATCACATAATATTTCGCACGTGGGTCAATTTCAAATGTAACAGGATCTTCTGCTTTTACTTTAGCCAATTCAGGATTTTTTTGCTCTGACAGTTTTCGTAAAATTTCACGAGCAGTATTCGCTGCATCAGACGAAGGAAATTTACGTATCAATTCGTTTAATGAAATTTCTAATTCATTTACACCTTTTAGTTTCTTTTGAGAATAAGCAGATAATAAATAATATTTCGGCGCAATACTAGTGTATGTATATTGGCTATCGATTCTAGGCTTAGCACTTAATACTGAAGCATAGTTTGTGTTTAAATATGCATCATATAAATTATCATAGAACTCTTGAGCTGCTTTATCAACGGCTTTAGATTCCGAAACATAAGATGGATCGAGAACTACTTTAGCCATTATTGAATTTGGATATTCATTCAATAATTTATTTTTAAAATATTCTGCTTGTTGTTTGTTGTTGATTTGATTGTTTAAACGATACAGATTAAAATAAATTTCTGGAGCATATTTATTTTCTGGGAATCGAGTTATACAAGTTTGATAAGCTTTAATAGATTCATTTGTATTGATTATTTCCTCACGATAGAATTGCCCAATATTAAAATAGGCCTTCACCATTTTGTCGGTAGAGGCAGTACGCGCTGCTTCTGTAGTAGGAATATTTGCTAAATACCTGCGCTTTATAGATTCATCATCATTTTTGCCATTAGTAGAATTGTTCGCAATTTCATTCCCAGTTTCACCATTCGCTAGAGCACTCATAGTTGCAAAGCTTTCTTTGTTTACTCTCCTCCAATTGTCCTCCAGTGTTCTTCTTCCGAATTTTTTAGTGAAGTCTGCATTGCCAGAAGCAATAGCATTTTGATTATAAAAGTACCAGGTACTACCACTAGCTCCTGCAGCAGGTTTTCCACCAGCCGAAGATTCGTTAACTCTTGCTAAATTATTGAGCGCTTGTTCTGCATTTCTACGCAACTCTTCTTCTTGACGAAGTTTTTCTTCTTTCTCTTTTCTTACAATTCCTTCAACGAAAGCCATAAGATCTTTTTCTGGCATTTTAGCTAAACGTTGTAAACTATCTTCTCGGTTAATAACTTTTAAATTTTCAACTAATTTACTTAAACTGATCTTGCGTTTATTGGCAAGTTCGAAATCAGGATGAGTCTTTGCTAAAAATGTACTAGCACTATCGTAATAAATTTGTGCTGGCTCATAATTTTCATCAGCATAAAAAATATTGGCAAGTTTCAAAAATGATTTACCTTTTTGCGATAAGTTTTGAATGCTTGATGATGCAGACATTTGAAAAGATTGAATTGCTTTTTTTTCATCGCTAGCTTTCTCATAGATTAAACCTAAAGAATAATAAAGCTGGTCGCGATACTCTATGTTTTTAGCATCACTCAACATTTTTATTAATTCCTTTTCTAAATTTTTTCTATTGCCGACAGATGATGTTTGCACTAAACGAGCAGAATTGATTTTTGCATTAAAAGCTAATTCGTATGGTGGATTTAGTTTTAATACTTGTTGATAACGAAGGCCAGCTTTATCTTCTTCTTCAATTTTTTCATATAGCTGAGCTATGATATATGTATACCGAGCACGAATAGATTTTTTCTTTTGAACTTGAACCGATTTTTCTAAATATTCAATTGCCTTGGTATAATTTTTCTTATCGACATGATACCACGCGATTACTGCAAAGAGCTCCGAGATATTTTTCTTAGGGAATGTTTCACTTGCTAAAGCCACATTAATAACCGATTCTGCTTGGTTATATTTTTTTAACATGATGTATGATTTTATCAACCATATGTATGCTACATCTGCGGGTCCGCTACCTTTATACCTGCCTGCAATAAACTGAAAAGTTTCTGCTGCTGTGAAATAATCTTTTTTATAAAAGTATGAACGACCGATTTCAAAATAACAATCATCTATCCATTTGCTACGCTCATGACGTTGTATTACAAGCGATGCTTTTTTTATTGCATCATCTAAAGCTTGGTTCCCAGTTTTCTTTGTATTACTTGCAGCATCATCATCTCTAACTAATTTAAATATCGGCAATAGCTCATCATATTTATCTTGAAATGCTTTATCGGCCTGTAATTCTGTATTATCAACACGTTGTTTTGCGTTAAAATATCCGTTATAATGTGCAGTAACATCATGGAATGTCCTTTTTACAATTCCATATCGGCTAGATTTACACGATGAAAATAGTGTAATCCCAATAATACTGATGTATATGAAGTTTTTAGATAATTGTCTCAACGTAGTTTTTTATTATAATAACTTAAGGATTACAAATTTATTTTATTTAATGATATTCTGTAAAACAAAACACGATAAAGCACAATTCGATAAAAATGGTTTAATTTGCAATCTAAGCGATGGCAACTAAAAAGCAAAAATTATTAGATCGACTAAAAAACAAGTATAAGCTTGTTATTTTAAACGACGAGACTTTTGAAGAAAAAGCATCATTTACACTAAACCGATTGAATGTGTTCATCTTAGGAAGTGTATTGTTGGTTATTTGGATAGGGATTGTTACATCTATTTTGATTTTTACACCATTAAAGGAGTATATCCCAGGATACGCTGACGTTTCATTACGTAGAGATATTTCTGAAATGTCGCTTAAAGTGGATTCATTACAAGATTTTATTGATGCTAACAATAAATATATAGAGAACATTAATAATGTTATTAATGGAACTGTTGGAACTAAAGACACCATTAATAAGAACAGTAAGCCAACACTGAAGGATACTACCTTTAGAATTGGTTCTAAGCCAGAGGAAGATTCTTTGTTGCGATTAATGATTGAGGATCAAAACCAATATGGTTTTGCAATTAAAGAAAGTAATGTAAAGCCAAGTGGAATAGCCGGTTACGCCTTTTTTACACCTGTTAAAGGAATTATTACTCAAGGATATAATCCAAGAAAGGGGCATTATGGAATTGATGTTGCAGCAACAAAAGGCTTACCTATTAAGGTGGCATTAGAAGGCAGTGTTGTATTTGCAGGTTGGACTTCTGATGCAGGATATGTTGTTGTAATTCAGCACAGTAACGATTTGGTGTCGATGTACAAGCATTGCTCTGTAGTATTGAAAAAAGTTGGTAACTTTGTTCGTTCTGGGGAGCCGATAGCTATTGTAGGCGACACTGGTGAGTTTAGTACAGGGCCACATCTTCATTTTGAACTTTGGTTTAAAGGGAATGCAGTAAACCCTATTGATTACATTAATTTTTAAGTCATGTTTGAGAAAAAGGAACATAAAACTACTAAGGATAACGAAATTAACGGTTCAATTAATTTAATTGGACAAGGAACTATGATTACCGGCGACTTATCGTGTAAGGGTGACATTCGTATTGATGGAGAAATCATTGGAAATGTAATTTCTAAAGCTAAGGTGGTAATTGGTACGACAGGCAAAGTGATAGGTGACGTAATAGGGTCGAATGCTGATATAAGTGGACAAATGAAAGGTGATTTAACAGTTACTGATACTATATTTTTAAAGTCTACCGCCTTAATTGAAGGTGACATGGTAACGAATAAACTCATTGTAGAGTCAGGAGCCATCTTCTCTGGTAATTGTAATATGGGGATATCTTCAGAAAAGGGATATTCATCAAAATCAAAAACAGAGAAATCTTTCAAAGCAATTGAAGAAAACTAATTGAACAATTACATCAAATATGCCGGAATGGGGTTTCAAATGCTGGTAATTATCGGCGGATTAACCTATTTGGGTAATTATTTAGATCATAAGTGGAGTTTTGCTACACCATGGATGACTATTTCGATGGCATTATTTGGCATCGTGGCATCTACCTATCAAATTATTAAACAGCTTACCAAATAAATCCGAAGATGAGTTTAATTAGGTTTTTATTGTGGAGCGCATTTATAGCTTTATTACTCTTTTCTTTTGGCGAAATAATTGAGAATATCCTACATAAAGAAGTATTTATCGATGCTTATCCGATGTTTATTCTCTTCTTTTTTTTCATTACAATGCTTTCTTATTTGATTTGTGCTTTTGGATTAAAAAAAAGTGCAGATAGTTCAGTTTTTATTATGCTGGGATCGGTGGTCGTAAAACTGCTTTTAAGCATGGTATTCGCACTTATTTTTATTTATGGAAATCGATTTGATAAGATTGGATTTTTAATCAGTTTTTTCCTTCCATATTTTGTGTATTCGGGCTTTGAAATTTATTCGTTAATGTATAACTTGCGCGCTCTTAAAAAATAAAAAAATCTTAAAATAGATGCGCAGAAGTGGCTTTTTTACCAAAAAACTGAATTCATTTTTAATGTTTTCTGCTATTTTATGTTTTTCATACCTTCCAAGTTTCAGTAATGAGGTAGAAAAACATGGAGTAAATCATACAGAAAATGCAGATACGGCAGCTATATCTCATGCGAGTTCAAACACTGATTCTTCTCATGCTGAACATGGTGAAGAAAAGTTCAATGCTTCAGAATTAATTTTAGAGCATATTGCTGATAGTCACGATTGGCATTTATGGGGGCATACATCAATACATTTACCAATATTATTATATACCGATAAAGGTATTGAGTGCTTTTCATCAGGGAAGTTTAACCATGGACACGATAAGGTTGCGGGTAAACATTACACTTATGCTATTGAGCATGAACACATTAAAATTGTTGGTGAAAATGGGGAAGTGAATGAAGAAGCTACAAAATCGATGATAGACATCTCTATTACTAAAAACGTAATGTCGATGTTTATTTCAATGATATTATTGTTGTTGATCTTTACTTCAGTAGCATCATCATACAAAAAAAGAGAAGGAAAAGCTCCAAAGGGCTTTCAGTCTTTGATAGAGCCAATCATTATTTTTGTAAGAGATGACATTGCTAAGCCAAACTTAGGATACAAATATGCAAGGTTTATGCCTTTCTTATTAACTATATTTTTCTTCATCTGGATTAACAACATGATTGGTTTAGTGCCATTCTTCCCAGGAGGAGCCAACTTAACAGGTAATATCGCATTTACAGTAGTTATGGGAGTGATTACATTCTTCGTAACTAACATCAACGGAAATAAATCATACTGGAAGCATATCTTTTTACCTGATGTTCCATGGTGGTTATATCCAATTATGATTCCAGTAGAGATTATTGGTGTATTATCGAAGCCATTTGCATTGATTGTCCGTTTATTCGCGAACATCACTGCAGGTCACATTATCGTGTTGAGTTTAATTTGTTTAATCTTCATTTTCAAAACCATTATGATTGCACCGGTTTCGGTTGGATTCGTATTGTTTATGGATGTATTGGAGATGTTAGTAGCGTTTTTACAGGCCTTCATTTTTACAATGTTAACAGCATTGTTTATCGGAACAGCGGTTGCTGAACCACATGGAGATCATTAATAGGAATTAATTTTTAACTTAAAATAAAATAAAATGACAGGAAGTATCGCAGCAATCGGTGCAGGATTAGCAGTAATCGGCGCAGGTTTAGGTATCGGAAGAATTGGTGGTTCAGCAATGGATGGCATTGCTCGTCAACCAGAAGCCGCTTCAAAAATTCAAACAGCAATGATCATCGCTGCAGCCCTTGTAGAAGGTGTTGCATTATTCGGTGTGGTAGTTGCTTTGTTAGGAAACGGTTGATCCAACAAAAAGCCTGTTGCGTTTGGCAACGGGCTTTTTTTAAGTTTTGAAAATTAGACATTAATTAAACATCAAATAAAGATATGGATATAGTTACGCCGAGTTTAGGATTGGTATTTTGGACCAGCATCTCATTCTTATTGTTATTGTTCTTATTAGGTAAGTTCGCTTGGAAACCTATCATGAAAGCGTTAGACGATCGTGAGCGTTCTATTGAAGAAGCATTAAGTGCAGCTGAAAAAGCTAAAGACGAGTTAGCAAGATTAAATAACGAGAGCGAGCTTTTATTAAAAGAAGCTAGAGCTGAACGTGATTTGATTTTAAAAGAAGCGAAACAATTACGCGACAATACTATTGCTGATGCAAAAGGTTTAGCACAAGTTGAAGCAAATAAGATGATCGAAAAAGCAAAAGTGGAAATCGATAATCAAAAGAATGCTGCTTTAGCTGAAGTGAAAAATCAAGTTGCTACATTATCAATTGATATTGCAGAGAAAGTGTTACGCAAACAATTAGAAGATAAATCGAAACAAGAAAACTTGGTTGCAGATTTATTGAAAGAAGTAAAGTTAAGCTAGTACAAGCGAAACTAAAATAGTAAAGATATGTCAGAAATTAGAGTTGCCACCAGATATGCCAAATCACTTATAGATCTTGCGATTGAACGCAATGAGCTAGAGAGAGTAAAGCAAGATATCGATTTATTTATCGCTGCTACTAAAGCAAGTTCTGAATTAGTTGCCGTGTTAAAAAATCCAATAGTTCCAATTGACAAAAAATTGAAAATTGTAAGAGGATTATTTGGTGAGCAAGTAAATAAAACGACTCAATCTTTTTTTGATATTGTAATTAACAAGGCGAGAGCAGAAGTATTACACTCTACTGCTTTAGAATTTGTAAATCAATACAACGAAAAGAAAAATATTTTAAAAGCGAAAGTTGTTTCAGCTACAGCATTGAATGATGCATCAAGAGCTGAAATAATTAGTATCGTAGAGAAAGCAACAAGCAAACATGTAGTATTAGACGAAAAGGTTGATGCTGCATTAATTGGAGGTTTCTTACTTACAGTAGGAGATAAGCAATTTGATACCAGTATTTCAAAGAGCTTACAAAAATTGAAAAAGAGTTTTAGTAACTAATACAAACATTAATAAATTTTAAATCAATAAACACATAATAAGATGGTAGAAGTTAGACCAGATGAAGTTTCGGCGATATTAAGACAGCAATTGTCGGGCTTCAAGTCAGAATCTGAATTAGAAGAAGTTGGTACTGTATTACAGGTGGGTGATGGTATTGCGAGAGTATACGGATTGACAAAAGTACAATCAGGTGAGCTTGTTGAATTCGACAACGGACTACAAGGCATCGTGTTGAACTTAGAAGAGGATAACGTGGGTGTGGTATTGTTAGGTAGTTCAGACAAAATTAAAGAAGGTGACACTATTAAGCGTACTAAGAAAATCGCATCTATTAAAGTAGGTGACGGTATGTTAGGTCGTGTTGTAAACACCTTAGGTTTACCTATCGATGGTAAAGGTCCAATTACAGGTGACTTATATGAAATGCCAATCGAGCGTAAAGCTCCAGGGGTAATTTATCGTCAGCCAGTAAACGAGCCATTACAAACAGGATTGAAAGCTATTGATGCAATGATT
>B570J29032_109958275_pt1 | contig 12197 bp, 18 predicted proteins | sample LakMenEpi16Nov12_FD_29032 | JGI IMG/M metagenome (IMG submission 29032)
GGGAAATCACGGTGAGGCTGTAAACATCTTTTCAGGCATCGAAAATGAAGATCGAATCACGTCTACGGTAACCACGCTGTTCAAGCTCATGGGAACCAAAGCAGACGTAACATCTACACAGCATACATTTCTAGCAAACATCATTCAGTGGAGGCTAAAGGGCAACAAGCCGTGCACTATCGTCGATGTCCTAAACGACATCGCAGAGCCGCCGTTTGAGTACCTGGGTATGCTGCCGCTGGACGAAGTGTTCCCAGCTCAGTCTCGTGGAAAGTTGATGGCGAAACTGAACAATCTTCTCGCTGCGCCCTCGTTCCAAGCATGGAGGGAAGGCGTGTCCATTGACGTGACACGGTTGCTTGAGTGCGCGCCTGGAAAAGTACCCGTCGTAATCTACTCCGTTGCACACCTAGTCGATGACGCAGAGCGAAACTTTGCCATCAGCATGTTTCTTGAAGAAATGCTTTCTTGGATGCGCAAGCAACCCGGCACAGCGGATCTCAAAATGTGCCTATTACTGGATGAGATGTACGGAGTGATGCCCCCACACCCAGCAAACCCACCAACTAAAAAGCCCCTGCTGACCATGCTCAAGCAAGCACGCGCCCATGGATTGGGTATCGTCATTTGCTCTCAGAATCCAATGGACTTGGATTACAAAGGTATGTCGAACGCGCAGACCTGGTTGGTTGGACGCCTGCAGACACAGAATGATAGAGCAAGAGTAGTCAACGGAATCTGCGCTGCCACTCCACAGGATTCACGGGTTGTAGAATCTAGTATCGCACGTTTGCAACCACGACAATTCCTGTTGGTCCGTCCCACAGGAACGGCCATTTTCACGTCACGAGACTGTAGCGCCGAGCTTCGTGGCCCAATGAGTCCTATTGAGATTAAGAAGCTGTTTTCCACTGGAGTTGCAGAGCAAATCATGAGTCTTCAACTGCTAAAGTTGAAACTTGAAGAGGCAAGGGCAGAGTTTGAGCGTCAACAATCTGACTTTGCGTGGGCCAAAGTAGAAGACGCAACGCGTGCTATTGACGTATATCAGGCGAAGAACGCGTAATACACTCATCTCTGTATTGAAAGACATATATGTCTACCTTAGACGGGGACGGTGCCGGTAACGGTGACGGTTACGGTGACGGTCACGGCAAAGGTTACGGTAAAGGTAACGGTGACGGTAACGGTAAAGGTTACGGTAACGGTGACGGTGACGGTAACGGTTACGGTAACGGTACCGGTAACGGTAACTACAGTTACGGTAACGGTACCGGTTACGGTGACGGTGACGGTGACGGTTACGGTAAAGGTTACGGTAAAGGTTACGGTAACGGTTACGGTGACGGTGAAGCAATATTGGAGGAGATGGGAATCCCCAAGGCTTTACATCACTTGTTTCTCCCACTCTCAAATGAAACCTTAGAGCTAGCTAACTCATTACTCAACTGTAATACCTCTCTTGAGTATGAGAGTATCCTAGGTATTCTAGAACTTAGGAGAGATGTTATTGCATAGCGCGCGTGCTAAGCTGGAGTTGTTGGTTGATGCAACAGACAGAGAGGCAAAATGAATGCTGGCGGCTTACCATTCGATGATGAATTTCCCCTTCAATTTGCTGAAGTAATAGGAGATCACGCACTCACTGACAGTATGAGAAAAGCCATAATCTGGGCGTCTATACAACGCTTCTTAGATGAAACAGAGCAGAATACGATAGACACTGAAGAGTTCTCCCAAACGGAAATAACAATGTCTAAGTATGTTCAATTTCATGGACCGTTTAACGACGTTGACGAGGCGTTTGAAGAAAGTAAGAAACGGATAGGGGTACTAGTTGCACCTAGGCATATGTGGACCGGTGATGATGAGTTTGTTTTCTTGGCAGTGTTGGCGAACTAGAGGTAAAAGCATGCGAGAACAGTATACAAACCTGCTAATTTGGATCGCAGCAAAGCTCAATGTGTGGTCATACTCCCTTTTTCAGAGGGCGTTGAACGCTTACCCCAACACGGAGAAACAGCAACAGTCCCCTGAGCCTGCGCAAGAAATCAAGAAGCTTCCAGAATTGCCCTCACCAGACACGCTTTTGCCTCTTGTGTTGGGCGACGATAACGAGCCGGTACCTATGGTGTTCGAAGAGCTTCCAGAGAAAGAAGTGTTTAACGCCATGTTTGAGCGCAAGTACGGAAAGAACGGATTTTGCCCAATGGACATCGGAGGGAACGTCAAACTACTGTCCGCTAATACAGTATACACCTTACTTGAGAAAATCAGGACTAGCGAAGAAGCTACCCCGACTCAATTAGCGATGTACGGAACGTTGATGGCAATTATTATGCATGCTCATGGAGAACCGCTCAACGCTGCAAGCAGTCTAAACTGAGCTTGACACGGGCCTGCTCGGCTCATACCCTCTCTACAAAGGAAGCTGACACAGTGACCAACTTCTATTTTGCCTATGTTCCTGACGTCAATAACCCTAACAGGACTATGACGATCGCATACACCATCAGTGGCAATCGTGTGAGGTTTGGGTTCTCTATAAACGCGCCAACCGAATGGGTGTGTGCTTACAGTAGTCAAGAGCGGATAACCTTCGTGAAAAAGCCTGGAGATCAATTCAATAAGAGAAAAGGCAAGGAAATTGCAATAGGTAGGTATGAAAGCAGGAAGTCTACCACTCTGGTTACCTCAGGAACGTTAAACAAGAGAGACGCCCTCATCGAAATCCTAAACTTTTTGGCCATTACCCAGGGCAATCGACATGTTAGCCGGATGGCTAAGCAAGAAGCTGAATACCTCTTGTGGTGCTGTAAAATGGACGAAGGAAAAGCACGATGACTACCGCAGAAGACTTGCGAGAGTTAAGGGACGCGCTCGACTCGATCTATCACGGAGCGCTGCCAAGGTGGGGCAAGCCCACAACTAGGCTCGGAGAACAAGCGCAAACCATGGCTGTAGAAATCTACAGGAAGTACGTAAACGCGAGGCTGATGGAAGGCTCAGCTCAAGCGGCTGTCAAAGAATCCGTGCTAAAGGTAGACCAGCACCGTACGGTCAATGAAATGCTCACAGCTCGGTGCGAGGTCGCGGAGGAAACGATAGAAAAGCTTCGCGAAGAAAACTCGCATATGCGTACCGAACGCGACGCAGCACGTTATGCTTTTGTCAAAGTAGCAGAAGCGCTGGGATTGGTGAGCACAGACGACACCGGACGTATTGGAGATGTAGCACCACTAGAGTGTGTGATTGCTGTAGCACGTAGTGCCAACGCGGCTCTAAGCAGGGGAAAGAAGTGCTGTATATGGGTAACTATAAATTCGAAATCAACCCAGAGTTGAAAGACGCGTCACTCACTAAAGCTTGCGACCTACTTAACGCACTCTGCGAACAACACATGAGCTACTCTTGCAAAGAAAAGGTAATCTCGCTGCACTACATGATGGAATACCTGCGGCTTAACTACGACCTGGTCCCTAAGAAAGGTTAAAGAAAATGTTAAAGAGCGAGCCTAGTGAATGGGATTGGGTCGAGTGCCGAGCCTGCAAAGGCAGCGGAGAGGAACTTGCAGAGGACGATGAGGGCGCTTTTACTGTCAACTGCGATGTATGCAAAGGCAGCGGAGAGGTACGTGGTAAAATGAAAAAGTTCGTCATTAGGTATGAAGCTGAAGCTACGCTGGATGTAAAGGCTTTGTGGCCGGATGGTGACGCTCCCGAAAACCCCACTGAAGATGACGTGCGTGAGCTTATTGAATCTTGTGGAGGCATCCATCGCGTACTGGGCGATTGGAATCTTGGAGACAGAGACCTCTACGATGTGGTGGAAGACTAGTAAAGTCAATCAAGGGTCAGGAAGCACTGACACGACTTGATGGTTCGAGATTGACCTCTTTTTTAGGTGTGGGCATTCTGCTCAGTTGCCTTCGTTGATAGAATTCCTGCTTAAGATATCACAGGAAATTACAACTGGACGATTAGCTAACGTAGTGTTTGCCGCTACGAAGCCCAGTTCGACCCCTACGTAATAATTGGCTACAAATCCTGTCGCTGCTATGTTTGGTGTGCGATACACTATTCTACTTGTAGTTCCGCTATCGTCGTAAGTATCATCCCAAATGATTGTGCCTGTTGGACCTGCTATCAAGTCCTGAGATATGCCGTTAAACACGGTGTAACGAAGTCGCCACCTGACAGTTGCCCCAGCCTGGTTAGTGTCTACTGCCTTGGTCCAGTGCACATGGAAGCTAGCATCAGACAAAAAGCTGCTTTGTATTTTTGAGTAGCTATACACTAGGTCAGTGTCTCGCTTGAAGTGAAGACCAAGCAACGTTCCTATAGCTATCGGCTCTGGTCCCCCACCTGGAACAGTACTGTTAGTGCTAGGCGTTATCCCTGGTGTATGAATAATTCTGCTTACTGTTTCAGTATCATAGTTCTTGTCTAAGAAAGTACTAAGAACGTGCTGTTGAATAGCATCTGACTTGGGAGAACCAAGTTTCTCCGCTTGAAGCAGTGCAAGTAGTTCCGCTTTTGTAGGTGTGGGCATTTGTTGGCCGTTTTCAAACGTACATGTCTACTAGTTCACCAGTGATGGATATCACTTGTACTCGTGTTAGCCTTTGCATATCTACGAGGGTCTCTTTTGGTTGTTCCGTTACTTCAGACTTCTTGGGGGCTACCTCTTCTTTATCCGGGGATAATATGTCTAGTACGATCACCATAGAGAACCTCCAATATTAAAGGTAGCTTATATCCTGTGAAAAGCAACTGCACTTTGACATAACAAGAAATAAGGGTTAGGGTATGCCACATGGACGCCGCCACGATAAACAAAATGACCTCTAGTGCCAACCAGCATTGGAATACGCCACCCCGTATCCTAGCGCCAATCTACGTTAATTTCAGAGACATCGCGCTAGACCCATGCTCAAACCCTAACAGCATAATCACTGCTACGCAGAAGTTCTCCGGACCAGATATTGACAAAGACGGTCTGGCTGAGTCGTGGCAGTGTGGAGGGATGGTATACGTCAACCCACCATATGGCAGGAAAATCAAGCCGTGGGTACAGAAGTGCGTAAACGAAGCTAAACGTGCAAAAGAAGAAAGTAATGACACAGAGATTATACTGCTAGGACCTGCACGTACTGATACGCAATTCTTTCAAAAGCTGGTGTGTCCTACCGCAGACAAACTTTTATTGCTGGAAGGACGTGTTACTTTCTTGGGTGCCGCGTCTCCAGCCTTGTTTCCTTCCTTCCTGGCTTATTGGGGGCCAAGACCCGCTTTGTTTGAGCAAGCGTTCACAGGAATGGGCTGGTTCATCAGCCGAACGCCATGAGCGCGTCTTCGTATCCTGCTTTCATCAAACGCTGAGATACCGCAGGGTCAAACTCAGAAGAAGCAACTTCAAACATCTTGGCTGGTCTACATATCCTTAAACTCACTTCTTTTTTGGCGTGCTGAGAGTCAGCGCGCCTTAATTTATTGTGCAACTGCGTCATCACTATGTCGTTGTTAGCTATTTCAGCTAACATGATATCAATTACTCTATCAGCGTAAGAAAGTATACTGGTTACTTTAGCGTCCCACCTGTATTGTGCTTTGCCGCTACACAGAATCAAATCTATGTGTGAAGCTCCAGCGTGTATAGCAGCATCTAGCGGGGAAACGTGACGTATGCCCCCATCAGTGTGTGCTTCTTCGTTGATTATTACTGGAGGGTAAAGTATAGGGGCAACTGCGGATGCTAGTATGTGGTCTACAAGCAGATTTCTTTCTGCTTTTTCCGTACATATCGCAGTGGCACCCGTGCACATGTTCACACTTACTATTTGCAGCTTCTTTCCACTGTTCTGTAACTTGTCGTAGTCTAGGTTACGGTTAACTAGGGCTTTTAGCGGCTCTGCAGTGTAGATAGACGGTGCCCACAACAGGCTTAACGGTCCTAAGAACCTTTTACGCGCAACATCCCGAGTAGTTAGGCTAGCCCAGATGTCCGATAACACTGACACGCCTGGAGCCAAGGTTGGGTTTTGTACCAAAAGTGTAGCGTTTAGAGCACCGACAGATACCCCCGAAAACAAGTCGTACTGTTCTTCAAGCTCAACGAGCCTGCGTAACGCACCTACCTGGTACGCCCCTTTACTTCCTCCGCCAGAAAGGCACAAAGCACGCATGCCAGGACTTTAGCAGCGTGCTTTAACACAAGCAAGTAAGGTAAGAGTTGCTAGGGACTATGCCTTATGTTATCCTCGTGTAATGGATGCTATGCAAGTGTGTTACTTTATTGTAGTGCTAACCAAACAAGGTAGGCTACTTGACGCTTATGTCAAAGGGCGCTCAATAAGCGAGGCACTAGATAAGTTGATCGCGCAGCTAGACTTAGCAGGTAACATAGCAGAGTTTAAATTCACTAGAGTGAGCAAGTAACGTTCCGCAGAAAGCGGAACGTGTTGTCATCCGGAACGTGCTTGTCATCCGAAAGCGAAGATTACTCCTCTACGAAGTCTTTCTAGTGCGACGTTGCAATAGTTCCACGCATGGGCGAAGTGTGGGTCTCCTCCAGAGTAGATGAATGTGTGCCTCCCCTCTCCTGTTTCTTCGTTAGATACGTCGAAGCGCTTCACCAAGCGGGTGAGCATGGAGAACGCACGGTTCATGATAGCTTCAGGCTGCAGCTCTTTTGTGCGCTCATCCATGCACATCTGCACCAGCTTGTCAGGGTCGGGGCAGATAACATTAGTGCCTGCCCATTGGCTAAGCGCTACGTCTAAACTCAGGTATCTCGACAACACGCAGTAGTACTTGAACTTAAGCAAAGGACCAGCCTTCTTTATGGATATCTTAGTTCGTGGTCTATCGCTCCAAGTAACTACGTCTTTGGCTTCCTTCGCGTAGAAGGAAGCAAACACTTTACCTGGAAACTCTTGAGCGAACTCGATAACGCTGTCGTAGTTAGGCATCGCGTCGATTACACACAATTGAACGCCATATTCCTTCATCAAGACGCGCAGTCTTTTGAAGGGCGAAACTCTCTTTCCGTTCTCCATGTAGTTAGGATTATCTGTTTCAATAATCTCCACATGTCGTACCCGCTTCTTGCTCTCGTGTAGGTCAGCGATTACTACGTAGCAATAGCCACCACCTACGTCTACCCCCATAGCAGTTCCCTTTATTTTGCCAGGGGATGCCCACTCTAGCGTTGGGTCAACACAAGCCTTTAATTGACTTATGCTTACGCCTTGGTTCTCTTCATCGATATAGGGTAACCCTAGCTTGGCGTTGTAGAACTCGGACTTGTTAGTGGTGCGCTGATAGAAGTCCCACAGTGTGCGAAGAGGCATGTACTTCGATGTGAGCTGACTCACATGGAAGCTGGTGTAGCTAGCGCCTGGATTGTGCGCCACATAACGTCCATTTTGAGGATCGTTAATCACGTAGTTGCATTTTGGACAACGGAGATAAAGCTTTCCTCTTTTCTTGTCGTCTACAACGCAAGCAGGAAATGTGCGCGCAAGGTCAACTCCATCAGGGCAACCGCATTTTGCCATGAAGATATGCTGAGTACCCAGATCAAACCTAGCTGCGATGTCTCCGCTAGGCATTCCTGCCGTGGACATGAATATCTTCTCACGGTACACAGAGTGGCTGATGCGCTCTAGAGCCTGGTCAATGTCTTGCGCTTTACACAGACGTACTTCGTCAAACGCTACGAAATCCAGAGGTACTGAGTCTTTCGAGGCTACACCACCTAAATGGAACAGATAGAGAGACGACTTACCTATCTTTCGAAGTCCTAGTTTGTCTTGTGGGTCTATTGCCCCGTTAAGCTCAGGAATGGACTGAAGCAGTGGGGTTAGCCGGTCTTTCGACAGGTTCTCTACGCCTTCCTTTGTAGGAAAGTAAAGCCCTGCTTTACGTCCTTGATGTGTGTGCAGCCAGTGAATCAGGCGCAAAAGCATGAACACAGTAGCACCTAGCTGCGCTGCTTTTTGCCACACAACTTCAGTGTCGTTGCACATGTATATGGGCAACAAGTATCGGTGACTATTGAAGTCAATAGGGTTACCGTCTACTGTAACACCAGAGGTTTGCGTCCATAGCGCAAAGCTTTCGTCCGAAAGATGACGAAGGTCGTCTATCGTAATGTCTTCCGGCTTTACCTTCTTAGGCAGCCTTACTATCTCTGGTGCCCCGTCGATTGTCGGAGCAGACAGCTGCTGGTAGTCTCCCATCACTTCTCCAATAAGTTCAGATTGGCATCACCCTCTATTGCCCCTGCTTCTTGTACCTCTGGCTTTTTGCCTGCTGAGAAGAAGTTGGTATGATGAATGCCTATTTGTAACAATCCACCTAGCGCAGTGTTTATGTCCATACCGTCCGCAATACACTTAGTAGTCACGGCGTCTATACTCTTCTTGAGTGCGGGTGTAATCTGCACAAATATGTGGTTCTTTCCTCCCATAGGGAACACCAAGAATGAGTTAGGTACGGTGTTACCGTATTTCTCGAACAGTACGCTGAGAATGACCCCAAGGTCATCAATCATCTTAACCTGCTGAGCGGCAGAATTAGAGGAAGAAGACACCTGGCTGGCCATCCTCTTTTCTTTCTCTTTTTCTTGCTTGTAGAACTCACTGAAGGCTTCGGCGTCTTCGAAGCCCATACGCTCCATAATCACGTCGAGACCAAGAGCTTGCTCTGAGGACAAGCGGTTTACGCTCTCAGTAAATGCTGCGCGGTCTATCTGGCCTCGTACGTAGTTTCTACGCACCAACTGGATTTCGGCTTCTACCGAATCCCAGTCTTCGCGCACAATGCAAGGCAGCTCTTCATAGCCTACTTCTTTGCCTGCCTTGAATCTGTGGTTGCCGGAAACTACATAATAACCCTCGGCTTCTTTGCGCGGTACTACAATCAGAGGCTCATCAAATCCTCCCGTAAGGATAGATTCCTTCAGCTCTTTGAATACGTGCTTAGACTGCACGTTTGAGTTGTTCGGGTGCTCGGAGAGCAGGGCTACAGGAAGTAGCTTTGCTAAGTGTACTTTTTTAGCAGTAGAGTCTATGACTAACTTTTTGTTGTTCTCTACGCTGTCTTTTTTCTTCTTCATTGTCCCGCTCCATCAACGTCCAACAATTTACTGACTATTTCTTCTTCTTTTCCAGAAACTCCTGGGTGAGTAGGAAGTGCTACTAGCCGATTGGCTAGGTCCTCGGCCACTGGATATTCAGGAGTCTCCTGCCACCTGCGCTGCATTATTGGTAGTGTGTGCAAAGGAAATACAGGTTTGATTGCAGTGAATCTGCAGCCGTGCAGCTGTGCGATGGCTCTATTCGCGTTTTGTACTCTTACCGCACAGTACGGCTTCTCTTTAGAATCGGCCAGTACTATTTCTTTCTTACCAGCAAGAAGACTTGCATATTTGGCGAAGATACTATTCTGGTGCTGTTTTCGCTCTGCTAAATCTGGATGCTCTTTAAGTCGCTTGTGTGCCAGGGAGCAAATAAGCTCATTCATATTTGCAGATAGACCTAGCAAGCCGCTACGCACAAGCCGAAGCTCGTGCACTTGGTCTGAGTACTTGTGTATCACCAGACTACCAGTCCCTACTACTGGACCAAAATCAAAGACAGTAAAGGTACCAACACACGCTTCTTCGCTATTGAGCTGCGGTGGTAGGCGCGTGTCTATGATTGTAGGAAAGTCCTGTGTTAGGGACAAAAGTTCTTGATCTACAGGAGCACCGCACGGCCGGTCAAACACAACAACCACGGCTTTCAGTGTGTCTATAACTTCTTTCAGTAGTGAGGGTTCAAGCTGTAGTGTAGTTGGATTGATGTCCAGCAGGATAGGATTGCCTCCTGCTCTGAGAACTGCGCTCACCGTGTCTGTTGGGGCCGTTATCGGGAGCACAACAGGAATGTCGTGCGTCCTAGACCCTAAGACTTCCAGTATTGCGGTTATGCCTGCCTGGCAGCTGTTGAATACAGACGCAGCAGGACCGAAGAACGCTTCAAGTCTACACTGCTCAGTGGTGCCTGAATAGCAGTTTACATCCCAAGAATCGAAAGGAAGCATATCACTCACTCGGAATCACCAATGCCCTACATCTCGGGCACTTATATCCTTTGCGCGTAGACCTCAATGGACCGTCGAAGCCGCACTCAGGGCAGCTGTCATCCTGCATAGACAACAGCGACCTGAAACCGTCCTCGTCTCCATCATCCTCTGATGAGGAAATCCAGGAATTTCCTGTAGAATTACCTTCAGAGTCTACTAGTGCGCGCTTCTTAGGCATTACTTGGGTCTCCTACGGCAACCCAAAAGTTTCTTTCGTCCTTACTGATATAACCGTGCTTTTGCAAACTTGCAAGTACCTTTTGCGTAGCTAGACGGTCTAGTGAGGACTTAGATACGACTTCGTTGAATGCCGTAGGTGCCTGAAGGAGGCTTAGTACACGCTCACCGAACTTAATCTCCGTAATGGTCTTTTTCTTCACGGGTAGTCTACTCCAATGCAATGATGCTCTTCGTACGTTCCGTACTTTTTCAATGCTGCTTTAACAAGAGAAACATTTAGTCTGTGATGTTCGGATACGCCTTGGTCTTTCAACAGGCGTACATGTTTATCTGTTGGATATCCTTTGTTTTGGTGCCATTCATATTCCGGGTAGCTTTTGCTTATTTCGGACATGTATTGATCTCTCGTAACTTTCGCCAGCATGCTAGCAGCGCTGACTGCTGCTACGAAAGAGTCTGCGCGAGCTAAAGAAACCTGTGGGTTCTTTAGTCCTCTGATCTGATTTGTGCCGTCAATTACCACAAGGCTGTTAGGGTAACTAAGTACGGCGTCAGTAGCTAACTTTAGCACGGCTGCTTTGAGCACATTACCCGCCCCTAGAGTGGATATCTCGTGCACAGAGACTGTGTGCACTTTGGCGTACAAAGCCGTCTTCTTCACTACTTCAAGTCCTGCTTCTCTTGATTTCTCAGTAGTGTAAGCCTTGCTGTCCTTCACTTTTGGATGTGAGAACTCAGGTTTATACACTGCACAACCAAGGACTAATGGACCTGCTATGCAACCCCAACCTACCTCGTCTATACCTATCACATACTCAGGAGTATGTGTTGACAAGGCAGCCTTGTACATATCAATTACTTTTTGATCTTGCATTGACCGTTTAGGGGACCGGGGCTGCTTGTGGTGTCTCCAGGACAAATCCTAACCCTTTCTTAGTGTCAATCAAGTATTATTTCGGTCGCTGTTGTATTGAGCAATACTTCCGCCCAAGGTTTTTCTTCCGGCGACAAACACAGCCACAACGCGTAGCGTTGGACTTGACGGCTGTGGAGGATCTCCTTGTCGCGCACCCACGTTTACAACAAGTTCTCGGGATATAGGTCCCACACCTGTTCGAGCCGCTTCCCTCGTAGCCGTTCGAGCAACATGATTGGCCTCGTAGAAAGTGTAAGGTCCTTCAAGTACGCTGCTCTTCGTGACACGAAGATAGTATTCTCGTAAAGGACCTGGCGTACGCGTCATAGTGGGAAGACCTGGATTCGCGTCAGGACCATGCTTCCCGTGCCCGATCCGAATCGGTAGATGCCCAGGCCCAGGGTGGGCCTCGCTTGCCCATCCCACGCGGGAACCGCGTCCGCAGCGCCGCTCACCCCCGCAACGTTGGTTTGGACGATGCCGAGGGCGGCTGTGTTAGAAGCGAACCCGGAGACTCGCCAGCGGGCCGGCGTCTGCGGGCCATCGGCCACGACTTCGTAGCGGACCTTGTTGAGCGACCGATTCAGATTCGGCGTGGTCGGGAATGCGTAGTTCATACTCCAGGCACCCTGCACGGTTCCCGTGTTTGGCGCAGGCCCCGCGAGATCGACCAGATTCGACTGGATCTGCGACTGGTTGTCAAAATGGCGCATGCTGAAGCCGGTGACGTTGCCGGCGGCGAACCGGGCGATCGGCATCACCATGACTTCGATCCCAGAATCCTGCGCTCCGATGTCCACTTCAATCGCAATGCCGTTGGCTGGGATGGAGGTCAGCCCCGACAGAGGGTAGACCCAGCCGCCCGCGATGGTCGCCGAAAGAGCAAACCGAAGCCCCGTCTGCGACGGGTATGACGGCACAGAAACGCCGGCAGTGAGCGTCGGAATACCCAGTCCGTCCCAAGTGTTGAA
>B570J29032_109958274_pt1 | contig 12196 bp, 10 predicted proteins | sample LakMenEpi16Nov12_FD_29032 | JGI IMG/M metagenome (IMG submission 29032)
ATCCTTATTTTGCGCCTTTTGAAAATCATTTGAGACTGCGTTATGACTATATTTTCAGTTGTGAAGTTTTTGAGCATTTTTATCAGCCACACCTTGAAATCAAACGTTTAACCGCTATGTTGAAACCTGGCGGACGGCTTATAATTATGACGCATACGTTTATAAACCAAAAAACTTTTAACGACTGGTATTATATCAAAGATCCCACACATGTTTTTATTTACACACCAAAATCTTTTGATTTTATTGCTAAATGCTTTAATTATGAAATTGAAAAATTGACCGAGCGTTTTGTTGTTTTGCGTTTAATTAACTAAAGGTCATAAACACAAAAACGCCATAGGCCAACACTAAAATAAGACCAGCTTTTCTATCAATGAAACCTTTTTTAGGCAAAAGAACTAAGGGTAGTAGAATAAAAGCAAACGCTAACATCCAAATCAAATCAAAACTAAATAATCTTAAATCATCCATTTTTATTGGATGAATAATTGATGTTAATCCAAGAACACCTAAAATATTAAATATATTTGAACCTACAACATTACCTATGGCAATCGCGCTTTCTTTTTTCAATGCAGCGATAACAGAGGCTGCAAGCTCAGGAATGCTTGTGCCAACAGCCACAACCGTAACACCAATTATTCTTTCAGAAACACCAAAAGTTTTGGCTAAATCAACAGCACCCGTTATGAGCAAGTCAGAACCAAAATATAGCGCCAATACACCAATAATTAAAAAGCCTAAAATTTTATAAATATTTGATATTTCCTCGATTTCCTCTGTAGGCTCATCTGGCTTCAATGTTTTTAGCATATAGATGATCCAAACGATTAAAAGTCCAAATGTGACAATGCCTTCCAACCTAGTAATTTCATAGCCTGTAAACAAAATAAAATACAAGATAAACGAAGCCAAAAGCATTTGCAACCAATCTTTTTTGATGAATTTCTCATGTACTTGCATGGGGCAAATAATTGCAACAACCCCTAAAATTAGGCCGACATTTGCAATATTTGAACCAACCACATTACCTAGTGCGATATCAGGAAAGCCATCTATTGCTGATTTTAAACTCACAATTAATTCTGGTGCAGAAGTGCAAAACGAAACAACAGTCATCCCTATTAAAACCTTTGAGAGATTGAGTTTTAAAGAAATACCAACGGCAGCTTTTAGTAACCAATCGCCACCAAAAACCAAAAGCACTAAACCAATAATAATATAAAGGAAACTAATCATAGTAAAAAAAAATGCATGCAAAAGTATATAAATTAAATCAAATTTTTTAATATCATTTTTTTTTATTTAATTTGCTTTTATTTAAATAATTTAATGAATCTTGAAGATTACATGATACCTTGTCTTACCAAAAAACTTTTTGGTATTGATTGTTTGGGTTGCGGTATCCAGCGGGCTTTGGTCTTATTGGTTCAAGGCGATTTTGCTGGAGCATTTAATATGTATCCGGCTGTTTATTCTATGCTATTATTTTTTTTAACTATTGCAATTAATCATTTCGATCAAAAACGAAATTATCATTATGTGATTGTTACCTTAGGCATTATAACGGCAATTACTATGGTTGTTTCCTATCTTTACAAACGAATTTATTATTAACCTTAAATATTTATTTTTATGCAAAAAACCCCAAATCACACCGCAGTCATGATACTAGGTCTTACCGCATTTATCGGATGCTGTTGTTACGGTATTGTTGGTGTAATCCTAGCTATCATTGGCATTGTTTTAGCCAATAAAGATCTTCAACTTATTCAAGAAAATCCAGGTGTATATGATAATAGTATTAGCACTTGGAAAATTGTTAACATCGTGGCATTGGTCTTATCAGTTTTGTCTTTATTATTAACCATTTGGTCTATTTCGCTTGTAGGTTTTGAAAATATAAACAATGAAGCTGAAATTCAACGTATTATTCAAGAAAAATTTGGTCAATAGTTAATTGATTTTATTAATACAAAAAAATGCCTCTCTCACGAAAGGCATTTTTTTTATTAAAAAAAGAATAAACTTAATTCTTACTTGCTGCCGCAATCAAGTTTAGGGCAGAACCTGCTTTAAACCATTCAATTTGGCTTTCATTATAGGTATGATTCGCTAAAATAATATCTTTTGAACCATCTGCATGAACAAATTCTAAAGTTAATGGCTTGCCAGCAGTAAAGCTTTCAAGGTCAATAAAATTAATGGTGTCATCTTCTTGAATTTTGTCATAATCCGCTTCATTAGCAAAAGTTAAAGCCAACATGCCTTGTTTCTTCAAGTTGGTTTCATGGATTCTCGCAAAAGATTTCACCATCACCGCTCTAACACCTAAGAAACGAGGTTCCATAGCTGCGTGTTCTCTTGATGAACCTTCGCCATAGTTGTGGTCACCAACCACTATTGAAGGAATGCCCGCAGCCTTATATGCTCGTTGTACCTTTGGTACTTCATTATAAGAACCATCCAATTGATTTTTCACTTTGTTGGTTTGTTTGTTGAATGCGTTTACAGCACCTATCAACATATTGTTAGAAATATTATCTAAATGACCTCTAAAACGCAACCATGGTCCCGCCATAGAAATGTGATCAGTTGTACATTTGCCAAAAGCTTTGATCAATAATTTTGCACCAACGATATTTTTTCCATCCCAAGGTTCAAACGGTGCAAGCAATTGCAAGCGGTCAGAAATAGGGGAGACCAAGACTTCCACACTATTACCATCGGCAGCAGGTGCTTGATAACCTGGATCTTCAACTGCAAAACCTTTTTCTGGCAATTCATCGCCGGTTGGTTCATCTAGCCTCACTGCTTCACCATTTTCATTAATAAGCGTATCTGTTAATGGATTAAAACCTAAATCTCCTGCAATAGCTAAAGCGGTAACAAGTTCTGGCGATCCAACAAAAGCAAGGGTATTTGGGTTTCCATCTGCTCTTTTCGAGAAGTTTCGATTAAATGAATGAACAATAGTATTTCTTTCTTGTTTTTCAGCACCTTCTCTGTCCCACATACCAATACATGGTCCACAAGCGTTGGCGAATACTGTTGCACCAATTTTATTAAAAGTATCAATAAATCCATCTCTTTCAATAGTGAATCTCACTTGCTCTGAACCAGGTGTTATCGTAAATTCTGCTTTTGTTTTTAGATTTTTTTGAGACACTTGTTTAGCTAGTGAGGCTGCTCGCGAAATATCTTCATAAGAAGAGTTTGTGCATGAACCAATTAAACCCACTTGAATTTTCATTGGCCAATCATTTTTTATGGCTTCTTCTTTTAATTTAGAGATAGGTGTTGCTAAATCAGGGGTGAAAGGGCCGTTTAAATGAGGCTCTAATTCTGATAAATTGATTTCGATGACTTGATCAAAGTATTGTTCAGGATTTGCATAAACTTCAGGGTCTGCGGTTAAGTATGGCGCAATGCCATTTGCTGCATCTGCAACTTCTGCTCTACCTGTACTTCTTAAGTATCTCTCCATAGATGCATCATACCCAAATGTAGAGGTGGTTGCACCAATTTCGGCACCCATATTACATATAGTACCTTTTCCTGTACAAGACATGGCTAAAGCGCCTTCACCAAAATATTCAACAATAGCTCCTGTGCCACCTTCTACAGTCAGAATGCCTGCTACTTTTAAAATAACATCTTTTGGAGCTGTCCAACCAGATAATTTGCCAGTCAATTTTATACCAATCAATTTTGGAAATTTAAGTTCCCAAGCCATGCCTGCCATCACATCCACGGCATCTGCACCACCAACACCAATAGCCAACATACCTAAACCACCAGCATTTACAGTATGTGAATCTGTTCCAATCATCATACCGCCAGGAAAAGCATAATTTTCTAAAACCACCTGATGGATAATACCAGCACCTGGCTTCCAAAAACCTATACCATATTTATTTGACACAGAAGCAAGGAAATCAAAAACTTCATTGCTTTGAGATTTAGCACGTGCTAAGTCAGTTTTTGCATCTACCTTTGCTTGTATTAAGTGGTCACAGTGCACCGTTGTTGGCACAGCCACTTGTTCTTTACCTGCATGCATAAATTGCAATAAGGCCATTTGCGCAGTTGCATCTTGACAAGCTACGCGGTCTGGCGCAAAATCAACATAATCAACCCCTCGTTTGAAGGTTTGCGTAGGTCGTTTTTCCCAAAGGTGCGCGTAAAGAATTTTTTCTGCTAGGGTTAAGGGTCTACCAACCAATTCTCTTGCTTTGTCAACTCTTGAAGGCATATTTTCGTACACCTTTTTAATCATTTCTATATCAAATGCCATAATTACCTGGATTTTAAAAAATTGTATGCAAATTTACGAAATCGATGTAAAAGTTGCAATTAATTAATTGTTAAATTAGTATCGGTGGTTATAATTTCTATATTAATAATTTATCACCATTGTTTTGCTAATTTATTAAAAAACAACCTATTTTTTTGCATGAATGACAATTATGAATATTTTCTTTTTTAATGATAATTAAAAATTAGTTTCAAAAATAGCTATTAAATTAAAATAATTTAATTAAATTTGAGTTTTTAATATAAATTATTTAAACGTGAGTTTAATTCTAAACCACTATTTAAAATCTCTCAACTACAAAACAAATCTTTTTTAGACTTTTAAAGCATATAATATTATGGCAAATATAGACGACAAATTAGCAGTATTAATTGATGCGGACAATGTGCCCTATGCTAATGTAAAAGAAATGCTCGAAGAGATTTCTAAAAACGGCACACCAACAATTAAACGTATTTATGCAGATTGGACCAAGCCTAATTTATCAGGGTGGAAGCATGTGTTGCTTGAAAATGCGATTACACCTATCCAGCAATATGCCTATACCAGTGGAAAAAATTCTAGCGATAGTGCCTTGATTATTGATGCGATGGATATACTTTATTCTAATAAGGTCAATGGTTTTTGTATCGTATCTAGCGACAGCGATTTTACTAGACTAGCTACAAGATTGCGCGAAGCAGGTATGATTGTAATTGGTTTTGGCGAAATGAAAACACCTAAACCCTTTATTTCAGCTTGTGACAAGTTTATTTATTTGGAAATTTTAAAAGTGACCAACTCTAAAGAAAATGAGGAAATTAAACCAGCCAGCAAAGTCATACAAAATAACAAACCATTGCGTTTAGTGGATGTAAAAACCATCAAATTAATAGCAGAAAGTGTGAATGATTTGGCTGATGAAAATGGTTGGACTTTCCTTGGTAATCTTGGTAGTTTTATTTTGAAAAAGAAACCAGATTTTGACCCACGAAACTACGGATTTATGAAGCTTTTGCCGCTAATAAAAAGTATTGGTAAATTTGAAATAGACGAGCGAGATACTGGTTTAAACAATATTCGACACATTTACATCAAGCTCAAATAACTAATTTGATAAAACACTTTAATGGTTTCTAAAAAACCAAATATATTTTGATTGCATTCTTTTGACCTTTTGGTCCAAATCCTTTAAGAATTCAAGATGTGCAGCAGAGTTTTCTATAAAAGGACGATGTTGCTTCATTTTATTAATGGCTTCAACGGTTGTCATGGTTTGAATGGTCGAGGCATCAAAATAATTATCTGAAAACTTTTGCCAGATATATTTAATGGCTATTTCATTTGGGTGCAACATATCCTCGGCATAAAAGCGATAATCTCGTAGGTCATCTTGCATGATTTCATAGCTAGGAAAATAAAAAACATTTGTTTCATTTACTTGATCAATAGCTGATAATAAATGGGCTTTTGATACATTATTTTCAAAAAACCCATCTTTTATATGTCTTACTGGTGATACCGTCAGCATAATTTTAAGGTTTGGATTAAATGCTTTTAGCTTCAGAATGATTTGATTTAGATAAAATAAATTTTCTGCTGGATTTAATAAAACTTTCTCAAATTTATTAGCTGGCATTTTATGACAATTGGCCACTATTTTATTATAAGCCAAATGTCGATAAACCCATGATGTGCCAACAGTTAAAACAAAAATTGTTGCATTTTTCAGCCAATCGTTCGCAGCTGTCAATTGCTGGTTAAGTCGTTCTAGTAATAATTGACTAGATTGGCTATTTTGATTAGAATGCGCTTCAAAACAAGACCAAACGCCTTGATTTTCAACAATATCTGCTGTGGTAAAATGTTCTAAATCAACTATACGTTGGGTTAATCTGCTCAATGATGCCAAATTAAATATAATGCCAAACGGGTTGACCATTTGTTTAAACTGATAGGTTTTTAAATAATGACCAATGTTTTCTGAAAAACATGAACCCATCAAAAAATAATTATCCTCGTAGCTTAAGCGTTTTTCTACAGGTTTTATTGGTACAATCGTTCTGAAATTTGACATTTTACAAGAAATTGTTTGACAAAAGTAAGAAGTTTTTTACTAAATCTTGATGTCTATATGATTTACAGGGCTTCGTTCGGGATGGCAGTGATAGCCCGGAAACAAAAAAGTTTATTTTTGTGGGATGTGCTGGGCGACTTTAGAAGCCAGGCAAAAGACCTAACAAAAATCACTTTTTTGTTGAGGACTAAAACGGACAGCCCGGTAAAACGCCTAAGGGTCTGTGCAAAAATAACTGATTCATTTTGACTCGTTCTTTTTTCATTTTTAGGCGTTAAAAAATATTTCAATAGCCCTGCTATTCAAATATTTTTTGCCTTGAAAAATAAAAAAATTACTTCGTCAATTCTGTACCATTTATTTTTGCACAGACCCTAAATAATATATTTTATAAGAGAATATAATTTTATCTTTGCAAATTCGTTATACGATTGATGTTGATAATTAGAAACGTTTTATTTTTATTTTTTGTTTCATTTCCTGCCATTTTATTTGCTCAAATTGGTGGTCAATCGGTTTATCCTTTTCTTAATTTAGCGATTTCGCCCCGTCAATTGGCTTTAGGTGGTAAAAACATTACCATTTTTGATCAAGATGTTAACCAAGGCGCTATAAACCCAGCTTCTATTAACGTGGAAATGGACAATCAATTGGCAGTCAATTATACCAACCTATATGGCGAATTAAACTACGGCACAGCTAATTATGCTTATGTTTGGGACCGACGCACACAAACTATTCACGCTGGCATCCAATATATGAGTTATGGCACTTTTGACGGTAGAGATGAGCTCGGAAATGCTACGGGGAGTTTTTCTGCCAATGAAGCTGCATTAAGCGTAGGCTATGGCTATAACATTCCTTTTTCTGATTTTTATATAGGGGTCAATGGTAAATTGATTACTTCACAATTGGAATCATATACTTCCATTGGTGCGGCTTTAGATTTGGGTATCATATACAAAGATGATGACAATGATATCATTTATTCATTATTGGTTAGAAATTTTGGTACACAGATTTCTACTTATGCGGGCTTAAAAGAACGCTTACCGTTTGAATTACTAGCTGGTATTTCTCAAGAATTGCAATACGTGCCCTTGCGTTGGCATATAACTTTGGAAAACCTTCAACAATGGGATCTTAGTTTTTCAAATCCTGCGCGTGCCGAAAACACCTTAGATGGTGGTGTAAAAGATGAAGAGGTTTCCTTTATTAACAATGCCATGCGGCATGTGGTTATTGGCGCCGAGTTGTTTCCACGCAAAGGTTTTAATATTAGATTCGGCTATAATTTTAGACGTGCGCAAGAATTAAGCATCACCGATATTAGAACTTTTTCTGGCTTATCTGTAGGCTTAGGATTAAAATTTGGCAAGTTTAAATTTGATTATGCTTATGCCCGCTTTACTGCTGCCACACACGTTAGCATGTTTGGATTAACGCTTAATTTACAATAATATTGAAAAAAATTACCATTGCCATAGACGGTTTTTCATCAACGGGAAAGAGTACATTAGCCAAACAATTAGCCAAGCAACTGAATTATATTTATGTTGATACTGGGGCAATGTACCGGGCTGTGGCCTATTATGCCATGACCCATGATTTGATTGTTAATCAGGTATTAAATGACGAAGAATTAATTAGGCAATTGCCAAATATCAACTTAAGTTTTACTTTAAATAAAAATTCACAACATGCTGATATTTATTTGAATACTATAAATATCGAAAAAGAAATCCGTTCACTAGAAGTTTCACAATGGGTTAGTCAGGTGGCTGCCATTTCAGCGGTAAGAAAAAAATTGGTTGAGCTTCAGCAACAGATGGGTCAGCAAAAAGGTGTTGTGATGGATGGCAGAGATATAGGCACAGTTGTTTTTCCTGATGCAGAGCTTAAAATATTCATGACCGCATCTGCCGAAACCCGTGCAAAAAGACGATTTCATGAATTAAATGAAAAAGGTCAACCTGTAAGTTATTTAGATGTTTATAACAACATTAAGCAGCGGGATCAATTAGACAGTTCTCGCGCAGATTCTCCCCTCGTTCAAGCCATTGATGCCCGATTGCTTGATAATTCTGACTTATCTATGAATGAGCAGTTTAATCTGGTTTTAGGTTGGGTTAAAGATATTTTATAAAATTTTACATAAAATAATTTTTTGCCTGCATATTTATGATTAAATTTGTGTGTTTGAAAACATAAATTCTCAAGTCATGGCAGATACATTGGTTGATTACAGAACAGTTCATCATAAATTTAAATTAAACGGTTATCATTTTTCAAAAGAAGACCTTGAACGTGTGGCCTATAGTTTCGTAAAAGAAGGGGAGTACTATGAAAAACCTGTAGGTGATTTTTTAATTGACTGGTTTGATGATAAAGATTATATCCATATGTATTCTTCAGGTACCACTGGTGAACCCAAACTCATTAGTGTAAAAAAGCAAGCCATGGTCAATTCTGCCTTGGCTACAGGTGATTTTTTTGGACTTGAACCAGGCATGAAAGTTTTACACTGCTTACCAGCGCGCTACGTAGCCGGAAAAATGATGTTTATTAGAGGTTTTGTCTTGGGTTTAGAACTTGATTTTGTTGAACCAAGATTAGCGCCGCTTGAAAATGTAGAGGAGTTTTATGATTTTGCGGCCATGGTGCCTTTACAGGTTAAGAATTCCATCAAGCAGTTAGAGCAAATTAAAAAGGTAATCATTGGTGGTACTTTAATTCCAAAACCTTTAGAAAAGGAAATATTATCTACAAAAACAGAGTGCTGGGAAACCTTTGGTATGACAGAAACCATTACACATATTGCAGCAAAGCGTGTAGGCGAGAAGTATTTTTCTGTATTACCCAACATCATGTTATCACAAACAGAAGATAATTGCTTAATCATAAGTGCGCCAGGTATTTCTGATGAATTGATTACAACAAACGATATTGTAGATTTGTATTCAGAAAATGAATTTGCTTGGCTAGGTCGAAAAGATAATGTGGTTAATAGTGGAGGTATCAAATTGATTCCAGAACGCATAGAGGAAAAATTAAGCATTATACCAAGAAGGTTCTTTATGTCAGGGGTGGAAGATGAAGATTTAGGCCAAAAGTTGGTGTTAGTTATTGAAGGCGAACCTTATGATGTTGATCTCAAGACCTTTGATCACCTTGATAAATTTGAAAAACCCAAAAGTATTCACTTTATTTCTAAATTTAAAGAAACGGCTTCAAGAAAAATTATGCGTAATGAAACCATGAAGCTGATTACATTTTAATTTTTATGCTGCGAATTACAGATAAAAATAAAATTGATTTAGGTTTTGATAAAATTATTGCCGAAATCGCCTTATTGTGTAATACTTATCATGGCGAGTTATTGGTTCAGCAGTTATCAACAGATTTCACGCAAGATAGCTTGTTGCATGCGTTGAAAACAACCCATGAATTTTTGGGTTCTTTTTCAAGTCAAAATCATTTGCCCAATCATGGATTTGAATCCATAGACAAGGATTTACAACTGCTTAAAATTGAAGATAGCATTTTAGAAAAAGAAGCTTTTATGCGATTTTTGCATATTTGCCAGACAACTTATGAGCATGTTAATTTTCTCAATAAGTTTAAAGACTATTATGTTGAATTAAGTCAGATTTCAGAAAAGATAGTCATTCAAAAAGAAATTGTATTGAGTATCAAAGCCATCTTTGATAAATTTGGTGAGATAAAAAATGATGCGACACCACAGTTAGCCATCATCAGAAAAAGTAGCCAGCTAGTTAAAAGTAAAATTAATCAAAGTTTTCAGTCGGCATTGGCTCATTTTAATCCATTGGGCTATTTGGATGAAATTAAAGAATCAGTTATTGAAAACACTAGGGTTTTGGCGGTTGTTGCCATGCATAAGAAAAAAGTAAAAGGTGCGGTTTTAGGCTCATCTAAAACAGGCAGTATTGTTTTTATTGAACCAGAAGCTACCAGACAACTCACCCGTCAACTGCAAGAATTAATAGCTGAAGAAAAAGTGGAGATTGAAAAGATTTTATTTGCTTTATCACTCAAAATCAGACCTTTTTGTGATGATTTAGCTATTTATCAAACCTATTTGGCAACCATGGATTTCATCAGTGCAAAAGCTAAATATGCAAGAAAAATACATGCTATTTTGCCGCAAATCAATGATGAAAAAAGAATGGTTTTGCGTGATGCTTATCATCCGATTTTATATTTAAATAACTTAAGAGAAAAATCACCCACCTATCCCTTACAAATAGAAATCAATCAAAACCAGCGTATTATCGTTATTTCTGGGCCAAATGCTGGCGGAAAAACCATTGCCTTAAAAACCATTGGCTTACTGCAATTGATGCTTCAATCTGGTCTTTTGGTGCCTGTGCATGAACGCAGTGAGATGTTTTTCTTTGATCGGCTCATGTCTGATATTGGAGATAATCAATCCATTGAAAACCATTTGTCGACCTATAGCTACCGCTTGAAAAACATGAATTTCTTTTTAAAAAAATGTCAAGCCAATACCTTGTTTTTGATTGATGAATTCGGCACGGGCTCTGATCCTGAATTGGGCGGTGCCTTGGCTGAAGCTTTTTTGGAAGAGTTTTATCATCGCGGCAGTTTTGGGGTTATAACCACGCATTATACCAATTTAAAACTTTTGGTGAACGAGATGCCCGCCATGATAAATGCTAACATGATGTTTGATCAACAAACCTTGGAACCTACCTACAAATTAATCGTAGGCGAGGCGGGGAGTTCATTTACTTTTGAAGTGGCACAAAAAAATGGCATTCCATTTGGCTTAATCAATAAAGCGAAAAAGAAGATTGAAAAGGGTAAAGTTCGCTTTGATAAATCTTTGGTGTCTTTGCAAAAAGAGCGCATCAAGCTAGAAAAAACCAACGTGATTCTCAAGCAAGAAGAGGTTAAAGCCCTAGCAGAAACCGAGAAAGTGGTTATTACCCAGCAAAAATTGCAAGAAAAATTGGTGAAATATCAAACGTTTTACGACACCAATCAGCGGTTGGTTTATCTAGGGGAAAAAATCAACCAATTGGCCGATCAATATTTTGAATCCAAAAACAAAAAGGTTTTAATGGGCGAGTTGATTAAATTGGTGGAAATAGAAAACAGCAAAAAAAACAAAAAAACTTCTGCCGAAAAAATCATTGAAAAAAAGAAAGTGCAAGAGATTAAACAAGAGATTTTACCAGAAATTGAAGTCATTAGAGAAAAAAAGAAAAAAGAAAAAATGGCCAAGAAAAAGGCAGAAGAAGCGTTACCAAAGCGACTTTTAAAGGTTGGTGACCGCGTGCGCATGTTTGATGGCAAAGCCATTGGTTCCATCGATAAAATCGATAAAAACGTAGCCTTTGTTAATTATGGTATTTTTACCTCGAAGGTGAGTTTGGAATTGTTGGAGTTTGTGGGATAATTAAAAAGGCTCCTCAACTTCCAAAAACATCTCTTTTCCATTACTCGGATGAATAAAAGTCAGCTTTTTAGCATGCAAGTGCAAGCGATTGCTTTTTGTGCCATAGAGGTCGTCACCAACAATTGGTGCATTGAGCCCAGTGTGGTGAGCAGCATGCACACGTAGTTGATGTGTCCGCCCAGTGTGCGGAAAAAACAAAATTTTGGTTTGTCCATTTTTAATCGCTAAAACCTCAAAGTGGGTGAGGGCAGGTTTGCCGTGCGTGTAGCAAACCAATTGGCGTGGCCGATCGTCTAAATCGACGCGTAAAGGCAAATTAATCTCGCCATCTTGCTGCGTAACGATGCCATCAAGCCAAGCCACATACGTTTTT
>B570J29032_109958272_pt1 | contig 12172 bp, 8 predicted proteins | sample LakMenEpi16Nov12_FD_29032 | JGI IMG/M metagenome (IMG submission 29032)
AGTATCGCTTGGGGATATAAACCCAAAAACTTCAACACCACCTGATAGACTAAATGAACTCATATTAACTACACATCCATATATTTAGACTACTTGTGGCCTGATAGAATGTTCTATATATATTATAAACCACAGGGAGTCCATTTAAATTGTTTATTGTCACTTGACCTATGTTATTCATAGGTACTACCAATCCATCACAACCATTTGTACTTGAAACAAATCCTGACGGTTGTTGTAATGAAGTAGGTATCAATATATAACTATACGCTAAACCTGAACCAATACTTACGTAGTTGTTAATTGCAGGTGAAAGATACGTAAATGTTAAATTACTAACCGCCTGACCACTCGTCACAGTAGTACCTGTAAATTTACCATAGTAAATACCTGAAGGTACAGGTGTAGGGCTTGGCGTTGGAGTTGGAGTAGGTGTCGGTCCAGGACTCGGAGTAGGACTTGGAGTTGGCGTCGGTGTTGGAGTTGGAACAGGTGATAATGTTGGTGTAACAATATTTCCTGTTGGGCTACAACAAAAGTCGCTATTAACTATTGAATCCAAAATCGTAACATATAAACTATCTCTTAATGGTAAAACAATAGTTCCTTGAGATGTTGTAATTTTAAATTCACCTTCAAACCTACCAACCGCTCTTGTATTTTTTTTTGTAAACTGATAATATACGGAATAAGTTTCTGTATCAAACGCACACAAACCATTAGTAATTCGATAAAATCCAGTTTCAACATCCTTCATTGAAAAATATATCGTAGATGCTGACAATTGTGTTTTTTGGTAATTATAGTCCAATTTACCATCCTTTATTATGTCAACTTCTATAATGGGTAATGTTGCGTTTTTTCGAATAAAAAATTCCATACTAATAAATACCTAAAAACAAGAAAAGGTGTCCTTACGAACACCTTTCTTAGATTTAGAACACCCCCTTTTCTTTAAAAAAGTTTATGAATGAAGAGAACTACCTCTCTATTCCGTTTTTAAGCCGTTTTTGTAATACCACCAACGGCGTTTTGGATTTCTTTAAACTTTTCATCCATTTTGGTGGTAATGTCGTTTATTGCGGGTTCCAAAAGCTTTGCAACTTCTTGTTTAAATTTGTTTTCATCAACACTTGCAAACATCAAACCTGACAACCCTTCAGTACCATATTGACCTTTGTACATTTCCATAGCTCTTGTTGCAATTTCTGAACTAAGTTCATCAACTCTATTTTCTTTTATTGCTCTCTCCACCATATCTTCAGGTAACTCATTAAAGGCCGATAAAATCATGTTATGTTCTTCTTCTTTATTTTTTACCTGTGTTGCAATTTTTTCTCCTAATTTTGTTTTAAAATCTGTAATAACACTTTTACCGTCACCTCCGTATAAACTTTGCATAACATCTAACAATGTTTCTTTTACAAGTTTTTGGTTGTAACCTCTTCTTATTAAATTAATACTTTCATTATTTAATCTTTTTTTCGACTCATTAAATTGTCTTCTACTATTAAGATTTAAATCGTTGATTGAAAATAAAAATCTGTTTTTAATTAACTTTTTTTCTTCTCTAATTAAGTTCTTTTTTTCTGAACTTTCGAATATTACTTTTTTGATTGTATTATTTAGTGACATCGTTTTACTTTCTCCATAAATATCTCGAATTTGTTTTGGCGTAAATTTTAATTCAAAAATTTTCATTTCAGGAGTAACATTCATTAAAGAACTTATTACTTTTTTTTCAAAATCTGGCTTTTCTTCAAGGTATTGTTTATAGTATTTGTAAACACAATTTTCAACAGAAGTTTTTAATTTTGAAACTTTATCCTTGTCCAAATCTTCCATAAGTCTATTACCTAAAACAATTTCTCTCATTTGAGTATAAAGTTTTCTTGTAATCCTTGTACATCCGTTGAAAGTTATTTCTTTTGGAGATTTTATTTTTTGAAGTTCTATATCAAATGTGTTATTTTTTAATAAATTAATATTTAATATTTTTGTTTCATACCCATCATTTTCAATCTTTACATAACACTTTCCGTCTTCAATATTAATTTTTGGAATTGATACGATGGTTGTAGTTGAACCATCTTTTATCAAAGAGTCCTCACTCATATCTTTATCGCGGTAAATCTCGTAATTCGCGTCTAAAGTTGTTTCAGATTTGTCAAAAACGTTTAGCTTAAAAGAAACAATTTCTTTTTCTAAACTTATTATATACTCATTATCTAAATCGTTAGGGTCAAAAGACAAATAAGATTTTTTAGGTTTGTATCCTTTTTTTGTGACTTCATAATAAATTTTTTCAGAGATAAAATTTTGATTTGAGTTACTTTCTTTTATATAAAATCCATATTGAAAAGACTTGTCGTATTCTTTTTCTAAATTTTTATAATCTTTGTCTTTATATATTTTAATATTTAAATTATCTAAATCTAATTTTGTTTCTTTATCTTGAATTTTAACTTCATAGTTAACAAAATTATTTATTACGATTTCTATAACATTTCTAAATTTAGGAATTATTGACTTTACTATTTTGGATAATTTATTATCTATTTTATCATCAGTAAATTTTCTTGCATTTTTTAAACAAATTTCTTTTTCAACCGTGTTTTCAAGTGTATTTACAACTGCTTTGAATTTTAATTTTACAAACTTTTCGCATTGTCCTAGTTTTTCTATTTCGTCCGATAACTCATTTTGTGGTAACTCAATTATAGTATTATTTTTATTAATTAAATTATCAAATAATTCTAATTTTTGACCAGTTTCTGTGAATACCTCAATGTCGGCAAAACTAAATTGATTTTTTTGTAAATCTAAAACTCTTATGTCTACGGTTGTTATATACTCTGTTCTTGACACTACTACTTCATCTTTAGAAAACACAGTAAAACTAAAATTTAATTTTTTATTTCCAAGTATTTCGATATTTTCTATTAAATCTTCATATCCTTCAATTTTATTAGAAATAACAATTTTATAATTACCATATTCAATACCCTCAATAGAAAATGAACCGTCTTCACCTGAAAGAGTATTAAATATTTTATTAGTTAATTCACTATACTCATCTGTTGTGTATTTTTGTAATTTAATTTTACAGTTTGCAACACCAACTCCTTTAGACAAAATAAAACCACTAAGTTTAGCTAAATTGTTTTCAGCAATGACATTGTGTAATGCCAAAATTTCAAATTTTTGTTGTTTGGATATAGATAATTTTCTTAACAAATCAAATTAATTTTAATATTTAGTTATACATTGAATACTCCAAATTTACCTGCCAATTTTGATTTACATCTTGTTAAAATATGATTAATTGTTTTTCTTTGTCTTTCGTTTAATTCCTCACCTCTTGATGCCATATGTAAACTTCTGCAAAATCCTCTTTTAGGTGTTACTCTTGCTGAATATTTTACAAGTGTCGCAAAATAAGATGGGGATGACTCCAATTTATAAATTTCGATTGGGTCGTTAAACACCGAATTTATTTGACTTGTTGTATAAAAATCCATTAAGTATGAAGGTGGTTCCTCAGTTGTCCAACCTTTACTTATTTTTTCTTTTAACTTTTGTTTTACTTTTCTTGGTAAATCAATTAATCCTTCTTTTTCATTTCTTTTTAATAGGATTATTGATTCTTCCTCTTTTTTTTTTAAGTCATCTTCAGTTTTAGACATTTTTGTTGACTCTTTATCTTCAGGTTCTTTTTTTTCTAAATCCATGTTAGCCAATTGACTTGGTGTATAATCTCCTTTCACTAAAAACCAGTTACCATTTGCAGGTCTAGATACAGAAAAAATTTCTAATTCACCTCTATCTTCTCTTAACACTAAAGCTAATCCTCTTGGTAATGCGGACTCACTAATATCAGCTAAATCTTTTGTATACATTACTTTTACAACATTATCATGCGTATCTAATACTGCCCTTACAAATGCGTCGTCTTCATCATATTTTTTTCTGTAATGGTTAATTCTATCCATAACATCTTCCATGTTAATTTTAACTTGTTTGAATTGACCCGGATTTTTTTCATCCTCCGCCTTAAAAACAAAAGTATCTTTCCAGTGTTTGAAGTTATCTTCTCCAAATTTTGTTCTTGGTGTATTTTCCATGATTAAATTTTTATTTATATATTTTTTTGATTCTTGGACATCCCCTAAAGGATTTTGAGTTTTTACACTATCGCACAATTTTTTTGAAGTGGCTAGAGTTTCTTCAGTTTTTTGTTTTTCACAAAATTCGTTAACTATTCTAATATAGTTGTTTTCAAAAGCCTTTGCCAAATGATTCAAAGTATTTTCTTTATTGTTTGGTGCGTTTTCCCATAAATACTGTTGTTCGTCGGGTAACATGTTCCAATTAGGGTTTTGTTTTATTCTGTATTGTTTATCTTCTATTAAATCCTCAACCCAAAATAAAGTTGGCTCACTACTTATTGGTTTACCATCTACTGTAATATAATTCCACCTTAACCTATCTTTTACTTTTTGAATTGTCCCAATACTTACTTTTGGGTCCCTACGAGAAACATTTAAATCAAATTCTGCTTTCAAATTCAAAACACTATCCGAGTTTTCTCCAGGACCTCGCTCGGATATTACTCTAGGTACAAGTATACTGTCCAACTCTTTTTTAAATTCTGTTGGCGTTTGACCTTTACCTGCAAATGAACCATACTCCGCTAGCAAATAAGGTATAAATAAAAGTAAACTATCACCTATACCAGGAATTGTTGCTTCGGTTCGATTCCACCAAATTTCCCATTCTTCGACGTTTTCCTGGACTCCTCTCATTTTTTCAAACATATCTTTTATGTAAGTACCAACTTGTATTCCATTTAATACGTCATAAACTGCGTAGTTAATAAACCAATTCATAAGCGCATTATCATAATCGTCTCCTCTTTCTTTTAATTTAAGACCGGTTCCCGCAGTCGTAAACCCCTCAAAAATCATTTCGAATGTTCCAATAACCACTGGTAAAAGAATTTTAGCTAAAAATAATTTTTTTATATACTCACCTGTAGCGACCCTTGTTCTCATGACTTTACTTACAACTTTGTTTCCCTGAGCCGCCAATTTTACGCTTTTATTACTTTCTTTAGTTAATGCCAATGAAAATTCTCTTGGTGTTGTAAAAAAACCAGTCCAAGCATGTGTGTAAATTCTAAATAGTAAGGCCCATAACCCTTTTTTAACGTTTTCTAATATTTTTTTACCCGAAGCGCTAGCTGTTAATTCATTAAACTCCTTTTGCATTTGTTCTCCTCCCGACAAATCATCAAAAGACTTATTTGCTGAATCAACTTTTTTTGTACCTTTGATTAAATCTGAAAAACACGAATTTCTATGACCAAGATTTTTTTGCTCTAAATCTCTTACAAATTCATTAAATTTTTGAAACTCATCTGGGTTGTTTTGTAAATTTTTTCTTCCATATTTTACAAAGTCATCCCATGCCTTTGCATATATTGGGTTACCCGAAGTTGGAATATAAAACTCGGATACTCTTGGTACTTTTTGGAATTTTTGAACCATTTTCCTTACTTGTGAAACGGTTTTTGAGCTCATACCCTTATCAGCCTTGTATCTTGTAAAAGCGTCGTTTGCTGCTTCTAAAAACTCTTTTTCATATTGTTGTAAAGTTTTACCGGCTAAATCTTCAAGACCAAGTTCGAATTGAGTTCTCCATATACGAGACCACGGTTCAATAATACTCCAGTATTGTCGTTGGAACCAATTTAAATATTCACCATCCGTTCCAAACTGTATGCCATCCTCAAAAAAATCAGACTTTGGTTTTTGGGAAGCTTCAGCGACTCGAGTGCCATCGGGCATTTTTGTAAATGGTTTATATGGGTCAGGTGGTGGTTTTTTCCAATCAACCATTTTTGAAATTGGAATTGAACTTGTGGGTTCAGTAACAGACATTTTTGGTTTTGTGGTGTTTTTTTTATTCAAAACACGACCATCATCAATCATATCGTCCAATTTATTTCTTAGTGAACTACAACAATGTATTTCATCTTTAATTGCATTAACATATTCGTCATATGATGATTGAGGCATTACACCCCCATCAATTTGTTTTTTAACAAAATTATGTATTTGTTGGTCAACAACATTCCAATAATCGTCAATACTAGAAATTTGCCATTTTGGAAATTCTTTATCCATTCTTTTAAAAAATGCGTCCAAAGAAGTTTCTAAACTCGTTTTAAAAGTAGCCAAAACGTTCGTACCAGAACTCATTCTGACACGTATTCGGTCTCTAAAAATATCATCGATACTTTTCTGTGAAAGTTTATTAAATTTTCCAAGTAAACTAAGTCCTTCAGGAACTTTATTACTATACTCACTATCAAGTTTTTTTAAGTCATCATACAATCCCGTAGTACTGGTGTTGTCTAAAACATTTCTTATTTTAGATTCTTCTTTTAATAGTTTTCTTAACTGTCTTCGTTCTTCTATTGATAAGTTTATTGATAAGTCGTCTTCTAGTTTAGAAACTATTCTATCTATATCTGCATCTGTCAATTTGGAACTTGCTCTTGTCCCAGCGGCAACTTCTTCTGCGATATTTTTTTTCATAGCCTTTAATGCGTTATCTAAGTTTTTGAACGCTTTAGGCGATGTTTCAAGAATAGCCTCTAAAGCCTGTAAAAATTTACCACCGCTCTCTAAAACAAGTTGTTTTTGACCCATTAAAGTGTTTATTCTATTAACTTCTATTAAAATACTTTTATCCATAATTATAAATATTGTTTAAATTAGTTTCATTCAAAATCCGCCTGTCTTTTCATTTCATTTAAAGTGTCTTCCACTACATAGTCATTTTCAAAAGCGTTGTAAGGTAGTTTGAGATAATTATTAAGATTGTTATCTATTGAATCTTGTACTTGTTGTTTTTGAGAGTTATAAGAATTTTGTATTTCTTCTTCTGTAAAATTTGGTCCTTCGAATTTTTTATCAACTTGTTGTTTTATATATAAAGCCATTTTTTTTCTTTCCTTATCGCCCCAAGGAAAGTCTACATATTTTTTTATTTGTTTTTTACCTAAAGACTCAACCAAAGATTTCATTTTTTCAAAAACTTCTTTACCTGCCTTACCATCAACCAACGATAATTTATATTTCTTTTGAAATTCTTTTATCATATCGGTTGTTTGTTTATCAAAATATCCCCAATTAAAGTCAGTTTTAATTACCCCATACTCGTAACTATTTTTTGTATTTTTTGGAGTTGACTTTAACATTGTTTCAGTTTCTTTACTTATTTTTTTATTTGGTTTTAGATACTGTTCACATTCCGGATGTTGAGCCAATTTGTACATATCTAATGACATGGTAAATTGAGATAAACATTTTTCTTTACTCCACTTGACTCCCTTTTCAACCGTTTTTTCAACTTTCTTTTCATCAGGTACAAAATACGATAATCCAAAATGTTTTAAAACACGTTGGATTGTATATGTGTCATTAGATTTAACTTGTGATAACGTTTTATTAGAAAGAACCGCACCTATTTCAATCAAAGTTTCTAACTGATTTAATATTCTTCTATTTTCAAATTCAGCTTCTAATTGTCCTAACACTTTTTTCATTTCAGCGGTGTTACACTTATCGGTAAAAGGTTGTATATATTGAGTAAAGTATTCACCTAATAATTTTAATATTTTATAATCACTTTGTTTTATTTCGCCAATATCCATTGATTTACATAATCCTAATTGTTTTGCTATATAATCCCAAGTTACAAAACCTCCACCAATAATCAACCCCATATTTAACATCATAGAACCAAGTAAAATACCTTTTTCTGTCAACCAAAGAAGTAATCTAACAAACACACGAATACCCTGTGTGTTTTCTATAAACCACCACAAGCCCTTTCTGAACATTCTCATTTTACAAAGTCTATATAATCTAGGATAGTTACTATATGTATAACGTAGTATTGCCTTTTCTTGTGGTGATAATTTTGAGGCACTTTTCATTGCCAGTCTTTTTATTAAATTTTTACCACCTATTTTTAAATACGGAGCTAAAACGTTATCTAAAGGACCTACAATTGCAAAAATAGTAGCTAATCCTGCAGCATAAGGGTCATCATTATAAAAATAGTATAATCCAGCGTCAATCAATTCAAGCACTGCACCACCAATTATACCCCAACCCCCCCCAAACATATTAAGACCCAAAGATATTATTGGTAAAGCTAAATGCAAGTCTTCTACTAAATCATCGTACCAATCTTCAGTTGTATATAATTTATAAACACCTTCAGATTCATTTAAATAATTGAATCTTTTTAGATGGTTTGATATCTCCACTATGTATCGGTCAACTTTGTAATATTGAGGTTTATACCAATTACCTTCAGGCTCATCTTCATTATATATTGGAAAAAATTCTGTAATATATTCCATCAATGAAGAATACCCCTTATTAATTAATACATTAAGAAGTGCTAAGTAAACTTCTTCTTTTTTAATTGTTTTTACTATCGCCGCAGTATCTTTCATTTCATCACCCAAAAACTTACGTATGGTAGGACTTGGTTCCCACCAAGGATAGTCAATTAGAGATTCTATTTTATCAAATATTTCTTGAGCATCATATTTTACTAAATTTTTGGATACGTAATTTAATGTTTCAGTGGAAGATTTTATTTTATTTTTTTCTATATTAGATTTGGTTTCTAGTTCTTTATTTTTTAAATAGTTGTAAAGTTCTTTCGAAATTGGTCTTGTATTTTTACTAGGTTGTTTATCGAAAGTAAGAATAAAAGGGTTGTAATCTCTACCGTTCTCATCTACGTAAGCATAATATTTTCCCTCATTTGGGTCTGAAGGTGATGAACTTATTTTAATTTTTGGGATATCCCGATAAGGGTAGTTTTTTTGTACACTTGTGTTGTCTGAATCTTTAGGTTTAATTTTTTCAAATTGTTCTGCAATGTTGTTTGATACATCATAATACGGCACATCTACAGAGGAATTTAAATTCATCAAAAAACTAATACGTCTTATATCTGATATTACTTTTTTATTCATCACTATATATAATTACCTGTTGGTCCAAATTTACGACCCGATGACCATTTTTCAGTTGCCGTTTTATTTCCCGGTCCCTTTGTTGTTCCGCTTTCCCAGTTTGTGTTACCAATTTGGTTTCCTTTACTTCTTGTTACACCACTTTCCCATTTTTTTACCGTACCTGCGTTTTGAGATGATGTTGACGTTGTTTCTCCACCAGGAGCCTCATCCTCCTCAATTTCTTGCTCGTCCAATTCAAAATCATCTTCTTGGATTTCCATTAGATTTTTAATTCTACCAATAATTTTTTCTAAGTTTTCCATTCTATGATTCTAAACTACTGTCATTTTTAATTATATCAACAACTTTTTGGTTGTTATTAGCCAAAGCTCCACTTCCAAATTCTCTATTTCTTGATTCAATTGCAACATCTACAAGTTCATCTCCAATTAATCCATCATCAACGGCTTGATTTATGTCTTCTGCAAAATCTTGAAAATACCCTGAACCATTCCAACAAGCATATGCAAAATGAAATAACAGTCTTTTATTTGATTCCACTTCTTCAAGAGCCTCAGCAGATAGATATTTTTTATTTCTATTATATGATATAAACATTAAATCACCTGCCTTTGATTTCAATTCGGATTCAAGTGCCCCACCTCTATATAACCACTTCCAAGTTTTACAAAATTCATTCATGGATTTGTAAGAATCTTTTTCGTCATCTATTAATTTGAAGTATTCTCTTCCTTTAGAGTCATTATCCCATCCCCCATTAATTCTATCAATTCCAAACATTGTTTCTGTTGATATTGACATGTCACGTAAGGGGTGACCAGAACAAACACCTTTTACACTAGTTTTTTTGTTTTTTTCTGTTGGTCCATTCCAATATCCACCTTCAAAATTATCAATTATTTTATCTGTGAATGATTTCCATACACTTTCGACAGAGCCTTCAAATCTTTTTATATTTTCAAATGACGTTTCAATGCCTAATTCTTTCAAATATTTTCCTAAATCGTCATCATCAAAACTTTTTGCCTTTAAATCATATAACATTTCCTCTAATGTTTCGTGGTCACACATGCCTGTTTCAGGTAAGTTGTTTTTTAATTGATATTCATAAATGGCCTCTTCTGTTTCGGTATCATATTTTCCGGTAATTTCTATTGGATAATTTGGATTTAAAAAGTTTAGAACAATTTGAATTTGTTCAATATCAGGTTTAAAACTAGAACCAACTCTTGAGTCATAATTATTTTTAGAAATGACAATCTCTTCGAATCTTTCTAAAAATTCATAAATTGTATCAAAGTCCGTTTCATCGTCTCCACTTATATCAATATTATCTGATATTGAAAATGGACTATCGGCGACAGTCGGTGTTAATGTGGTTTTAGTATCCACAACATTTTGAAACAAACTTTTTTGAATTTCGTTTTTTATTTGTCTTAATTTATTATTACCAAAACCAAAACTACTATCAATTGAATCATAATTTCCTATCACATTTAATCCATTATTTTCAAATGTCTCATAGTAAGAGTTTATTTCATTTTCTAAATCTTTTAATTCTTTTTCATCTTCTCCTCCATAAAAATAGTCATCATCCACAATAGCCTTTATAACATACTTTTGAGCGTTTGGAAAAGTTTCATCTAATTGGTCTACTAAAAATGGTATATTTTTTTTATCTTGGAACCTATCGTTTAGTCCAATAGAAACAAACACATGGTCAACTTCAGGAAATTCATCAACACTTAATAATTCTTTTAATAATTTTTTAATTGTAAAATCTTCACCAACTAATTCAGGAATTTCTTGCAACTCATTATCTTTTAAGTAGTATATAAGGTCATCTCCAATTAGTGCAATTCTTACATCACTAAAATCTTCATTTAGTTTAACAAACCGTCTAAATTTTTTTAACTCACTTAATAATGTTTTCATTTGAATAATGCTTTCGGTAACTTTTTTGGATAAACTACATAATATTCATTTAAAAATGATATTAAGTTCTCCTCGTTTATATAATCATACTCATCGTTATCCCACTCATCTTCTTCATCCAAAACGGATTCGAATATTTCAAAATTTTTATAGTTGTCAAATCCAAACTCCTCAAAAAAATTATATTCAATTAAATCTTCACGTATAATATCGTCTTCGTCACCTAATAACCTAAATTCAACATTTATTAAGTTTTGGTTTTTGTCGATATAATGTGATACAATTTCAACAACTTCCATTAGTTAAATTTTTTAAACCTTTTAAACATGTCAAGTGATTTTGAAACACTTTCAGCAATATCATCTCTTTTTGCTTGTATTTCTTCATCTTTGTCAAGTAACTCCTCAAAATCTGGGTCTTCATACATATCTTCTTCATCCATGTCATCTTCATATACATCTGTAGGTCCGTCTGAAACAAATTCATAAGGTCTTTTTCCCATTCCCATTTGAGTCATCGATTGTTGTGGTCCATCCGATTGAAACTCGTATGCTGGCTCAATTTCGTCGTAATTTCCAGGTTTTGCGGCAATTTCGTTTATTTTATTATTTGTATAATGTTTTACATTACCTTTATTATCAACAGTAATTCCATCTTTATCTTTTGTTGCGTCATACACCGTTAATGGTGTCATATTAGATTGAACATTTCCTGTTGCATAACCGTCATAAACAGTTGCATGTTGTTTTAAAATTGATTGTCTGTCTTCGTCAGACATTGTTGAATAACCTCTCATTCTATTTCTTTATTTAAAAATTTATTTGCTTCAGACATCCAAAACTGTTTGGCTGTTGTTGCTAATCTAACCATAGTTCTTTGTACGTCTTTTAGACTATATTTTATTTCTTTGTTATCGAGGTATTCCATAGAAGCCCTTATAAACAAATTATAAATATCCTCTGAACGATTGATAAGTCTTTTAATAAGTATTTCTTTTTCCTTATCTGGTTTTATGTGATAACTTTGTAACTTGAAAAAGTCCCGTATATAATCAGGCCCCATCAATAAAAACTTACCTCCTTCCATTGCCATGTTGTGAGAACCAATTTGTCTTTCAAGTTCTAAAAACTCATAAACTTTTTCCAATTCTTTTTTAGAAAAAACGGC
>B570J29032_109958266_pt1 | contig 12135 bp, 10 predicted proteins | sample LakMenEpi16Nov12_FD_29032 | JGI IMG/M metagenome (IMG submission 29032)
TAGAAATTACAGCAGATGTTGCAGATAGTGCGAGATCGGTAATCGTCGAGCAAGTTAGCAATGGCGTCAGCGTTCGAATGGCAATTCTTTATACGCTCTTAACTGGAGAAGGAATCGAATCAGGAGCACTCGCATGAGTAAAAAGTATTTTATCAAAGGTGGCACATTAAGTGATGGCTCTAAAAAAGATATGTACATTTCAGATGGAAAGATCGCGGGATTTTCAAACCCAACCGATAGCAAAGCAGTTGTTGTTGATGCAACCGGCAAAATTATTCTGCCCGGCTTAGTTGATCTACACACCCACTTGCGCGAACCAGGTAAGGAAGATTCAGAAACAGTCCTGTCTGCATCGCGCGCTGGTGCCAAAGGTGGATTTACAGCGCTGTCGGCAATGCCAAATACTTCACCTGTTGCAGATACAGCAGGTGTGGTTGAACAGGTGAGGCGTTTGGGAATTGAAGCTGGACTCTGTGATGTCTTTCCGATTGGTGCTGTTACTAAAAATCTAGATGGTCAGGAACTTTCAGAGATAGGCGCCATGGCAGATAGTGCAGCCAAGGTACGCATCTTTAGTGATGATGGACACTGCGTCTCTAATCCACAGGTAATGCGCCGGGCGCTGGAGTACGTGAAGAAATTCAACGGCGTTATCGCACAACACGCACAAGATCCTGATTTGACCATTGATGCGCAAATGAATGAAGGAATCGTTTCATCTGTTCTGGGACTAAAGGGTTGGCCGGCAGTGGCTGAAGAAGCAATCATCGCTCGTGATGTTTTACTTACTGATCACGTTCAATCGCGATTACATGTTTGTCACGTTACTACCGCTGGAGGAGTAGAAATTATTCGCTGGGCGAAAGCTCGCGGCATTAATGTCACCGCAGAAGTTACTCCACATCATCTTTTGCTTACTGATGACATGGCAACTTCTTATGACCCTGTATTTAAGGTCAACCCACCGTTGCGCACTGAAAAAGATGTGCACGCATTGAGAGAAGGGTTAGCAGAAGGTGTTATTGATATTGTTGCAACTGATCACGCCCCGCATCCAGCGGAGAATAAAGAGTGTGAATGGCAGCAAGCCGCTTTTGGAATGTTGGGGCTAGAAACCGCGCTTTCAATAATTACTCTGACTATGGTTGAGACGGGATTGTTGGATTGGAATGGCGTGGCCGAACGAATCTCACGCACACCGGCGCGTATCGGGGGATATACCGATCAGGGTTCCGATTTTGTTGTGGGCCAGATGGCAAATCTCACTGTGATTGACCCGCGGGCTAGTTGGAGAGTCGACCGGGACTTAGTAGCCTCACGTAGTCGAAACACTCCTTTTCACGGAATGGAACTGCCTGGCGTGATAACCGAAACCTTCTACAAAGGGATACCCACTTTGTTACAGGCGCAGTTGCTTACGGAGAATAATTCATGAGCAAAGCCTTCTTAGTTCTAGATGATGGACGCATTTTTGAAGGTTCATCCTGGGCATTTGAAGGAATCACTTTTGGTGAGGCGGTTTTCCAAACGGGTATGACTGGTTATCAAGAGACACTGACAGATCCGTCTTACCACAAACAAGTTGTTGTAATGACTGCTCCGCATATCGGCAATACGGGCATGAACAGAGAAGATAACGAATCAAAGAAAATATGGGTAGCAGGTTTTGTTGTGCGAAACCCATCTCCGGTTACTAGTAACTGGAGAAGTGAGAATTCCCTGGAAGAGCAGTTGATTGCACAAAAGATTGTCGGCATTTCAGGGGTCGATACACGCGCACTAACACGGCATTTGCGTGATCGCGGAGCTATGCGAGTAGGGATTTTTTCCGGTCAGAAACTCTCACGTGAAGAAATGGTCGTGGAAGTTCGTAAACAACCACTTATGTCTGGGTCATATTTAAGCGAGGATGTTTCAACCAAACAAACGTATGTGGTTCCAGCTATTGGCAATAAAAAATTTACCGTTGCTGCCATCGATTTGGGAATTAAGGGTGCAACTCCGCGGGCTCTTGCTGCACGTGGGGTGGAAACTCATGTGATGCCATATGACTCAACCTTTGCTGATATTTCATCAATAAATCCAGATGGCGTTTTCTTATCTAATGGCCCGGGAGATCCCGCAACAATGACAGCAGTTATTGATTTAGTGCGCGAGCTGCTGTTGGCCGAGATCCCAATTTTTGGTATTTGTTTCGGTCATCAAATTCTGGGGCGGGCGTTGGGCTTTGAAACCTATAAACTTCAATTCGGCCATCGCGGAATTAACCAACCAGTAATTGATAAGAACACACATAAGGTTGAAATTACAGCCCACAATCATGGTTTCGCATTGAAGGCTCCAACCGAAGGTGTTTTCTCGACGGTTTTTGGTACAGGAGAAGTTACACATGTATCTCTTAATGATGGAGTGGTCGAGGGCTTGCAACTTTTAGAGCGCGGAGCATTTAGCGTTCAGTATCACCCTGAAGCAGCTGCCGGACCCCACGATGCCGATTATCTTTTTGATCGATTTATTGAGTTAATGCAAAAATATCCAACGGCTGCGAGAACTCATTAATGCCAGTTGATAAAGCGATCAAGAGTGTATTGGTCATTGGAAGTGGACCAATTGTTATCGGTCAGGCATGTGAATTCGATTATTCTGGTACACAGGCATGCAGAGTTTTACGTGCTGAAGGTATTCGCGTAATTCTAGTTAACTCAAACCCAGCAACAATCATGACTGATCCTGAATTTGCTGATGCCACCTACATCGAACCGATTACACCAGAGTTCATTGAACGAATCATTATCAAGGAAAAACCTGATGCCGTGCTGGCCACACTCGGCGGACAAACAGCTTTAAATGCAGCTATTGGTTTGTATGAATTAGGAACCCTTGCAAAATATGGTGTGCGCTTAATTGGCGCCGATGTAGATGCGATCAAACGCGGAGAAAATAGAGAGCTTTTTAGGGCAATTGTGGAAAAAATTGGCGGCCAGAGTGCTAAATCAATTATTTGTCACACTATGGAAGATGCATTGGGCGCGGTTAAAACCCTTAACTATCCAGTTGTTGTCAGACCCTCTTTTACTATGGGCGGTTTGGGATCTGGAATCGCATTTTCAGAAAATGAACTTAAACAAATAGCGGGAGCAGGCTTGCGTCACAGCCCAACTTCTGAAGTTTTACTTGAAGAGTCAATTTTGGGCTGGAAAGAGTATGAACTAGAAGTCATGCGGGATAAGACCGACAACGTTGTAATCGTTTGCAGCATTGAAAACCTAGATCCAATGGGAGTGCACACTGGTGATTCAATAACTGTTGCTCCTGCAATGACATTAACTGATGTTGAGTATCAAAAACTGCGCGATTTATCCATGGCGATCATTCGTGAAGTTGGCGTTGACACTGGTGGGTGCAATATTCAATTTGCAGTAAATCCATTAGATGGTCGAATCATCGTTATTGAGATGAATCCACGTGTTTCTAGGTCAAGTGCATTGGCTTCAAAGGCCACTGGTTTTCCTATTGCTAAAATCGCAACAAAATTAGCTATTGGTTATACCCTTGATGAAATTCGCAACGACATAACTCAGGTAACTCCCGCTTCATTTGAACCGACTCTAGATTATGTTGTTGTTAAAGCTCCCCGTTTTGCTTTCGAAAAATTTGTAGATGCAGATCCGCGCTTAACGACAACGATGAAAAGCGTTGGCGAAGCAATGGCTATTGGAAGAAGTTTTCCAGAAGCACTCATGAAAGCGCTACGTTCGTTGGAACGCAAAGAAGCAGTGTTCACATTTCCAGCAAATAAGGGTGCCATTAACGTAAGTGATTTAGTATCAAAGATGTCGATTCCAACTGAGTATCGCTTGCAACAGGTTCAATTAGCAATGTGGGCTGGGGCAAGTATTGAACAAGTTCATGCATCAACAAAAATTGATCCCTGGTATTTACAGCAACTAGAAATCATCAATCAACGGGCAGAATTGGTTGCTCAACCAGGTGAACTAAGCGCTGATATAATCCGTAGTGCCAAGAGTTTAGGTTTTTCAGATTCCCAGATTGCACAACTTCGATCAATAACTGAAGAAGATGTTAGACGTACCAGAATCCATCTTGGAATACATCCTGTGTATAAAACCGTTGACACATGCGCTGCGGAGTTCGAAGCTTTCACTCCTTATCATTATTCAAGTTATGAAGAAGAAACAGAAGTTAAGTCTCGCACTAAGCCAGCTGTGATTATTTTGGGTAGTGGGCCAAATCGCATTGGCCAAGGTATTGAGTTCGATTATTCATGTGTTCACGCTAGTTTTACTCTGCAAGCAAGTGATTATGAAACAATCATGATTAATTGCAACCCCGAGACCGTATCTACCGACTATGACACTAGTGATCGCTTGTACTTTGAACCATTAACTCTTGAAGATGTACTTGAAGTGATACACGCAGAAACTTTGGCTGGACCAGTACTTGGTGTAATCACCCAACTTGGTGGTCAAACACCATTAGGACTGGCTGCAGGGTTAAAAGAAGCGGGAGTAACAATTCTGGGCACGAGTCCAGAGGCAATTAATTTGGCTGAAGAACGTGGCGCTTTTGGTGAGATATTAAAGAGTGAAAACTTACGAGCACCCGAATATGGAATGGCCGCTTCAGAGCAAGAAGCTTTAGCAATCGCACACAGAATTGGTTACCCGGTTTTAGTTAGACCCTCTTTTGTACTTGGCGGGCGAGGAATGGAAATTGTTTACGATGATGAATCTCTTGCAGGGTTCATTTCCCGTGCAACTGATATCACACCCGATCATCCTGTTCTTGTGGATCGTTTTCTAGATAGTGCCATTGAAATAGATGTTGACGCTCTCTTTGACGGCAAAGAGCTCTTCTTAGGTGGAGTGATGGAACATATTGAAGAAGCAGGAATTCATTCCGGTGATAGTGCCTGTGTATTGCCATCTATGTCATTAGATACCAAGGCTATAGCAACGATTAAGGAAGCAACAACAAAGATCGCTAAAGCAGTTGGTGTTGTTGGTCTGATCAATATTCAATTTGCAATGAGTGATTCACAATTATTTGTTTTGGAAGCCAATCCTCGTGCTTCTCGTACAGTGCCATTTGTAAGTAAGGCAACAGGTATACCGTTAGCAAAGGCTGCTGCTCGTTTAGCTGTTGGTTCAACAATTGCCCAGCTTCGTGAAGAAGGTCTGTTGCCACAAAGCGGTGATGGCGTTGCCAAGGGAATTTCAGTCAAGGAAGCAGTTCTTCCTTGGAATCGTTTCCGTAGAACCGATGGTCGGGGAGTGGACGCAGTTCTTGGACCAGAGATGCGTTCAACGGGTGAAGTAATGGGGATTTCAAATTCATTTGGAGAGAGTTATGCGAAATCTCAGATAAGCGCCTTTGGCGCCCTTCCTAAAAATGGCACGGTTTTTGTTAGTTTGGCTGATAAAGATAAGAAACAGGGGATTCAAGCAGCGCACGATTTATCGCGTATAGGTTTTAGTATTCTGGCTACTGGTGGAACCGCTGATGCTCTGGCAGCAAAGCAAATACCATGCATACGAGTTCGTAAGCATTCAGAAGGCACGGGACCGTTAGGTGAGAAAACGATTGTGGAGTTGATAAATTCCGGCGAAATAGATCTCATAATAAACACTCCTGTTGGTCGCGGCACACGTCAAGATGGCTGGTTAATTAGAACGGCTGCAGTTCAACGATCTGTGCCATGCATAACAACCACAGCGGGCTTTAAAGCAGCCGTTGAAGGTATAAAATCGTTGCAACGTGAAGAATTATCTATTCGTTCTATCCAAAGCTGGCTGGCATAAATATGTCATCGATTAATAAATTTGCCGGCAGAATGATTGCAACGGTTGTATCAAATAAACGTGTCGGTCAGTATCACCAAATTCTTCTCAATGTTGGTGAGATGGTAAATACATGTAAACCTGGAAATTTCGTCGCGATTCGAGTTGGCGGAGATAATGCAAAGATGATTTTGCGTCGCGCTTTTGCAATTTCGCGAGTCTCACTTACTGGCCCCTATGGTGGTTCGATGGAATTAATCGTCGCTCCATTTGGTCAAGGAAGTAAGTGGCTATGCGCACAGGCTGAAGGTTCAGAAATTGATCTCATCGCACCACTTGGAACTGCATTTGGTATTCCAACTGAACCGGTTAGAGCGCTATTAGTCGGCGGCGGGTATGGATCGGCGCCATTATTTGGACTAGCCGAAGTTTTAAAAAATCGTGGATGCCGCGTAGATATGTATCTTGGAGCTAGTACTGGTGGCAAAATTTATGCGCCGATGGAAGGCAAACGCTCGGTCAACGTTTTAAGAATCTACACAGAAGATGGATCGATGGGTGAACGTGGTCGGGTAACAGAACCAATTCCTGGCTTAATTGCTGATGGTTTAGTCGACGTTATTTATTCATGTGGCCCCATGCCGATGTTGCGTGCTATCTCTGGAATTGTTGCGGGAAGCGATGTTGTGCATCAGTGTGCGGTTGAAGAATCTATGGCATGTGGTGTTGGAATATGTATGACCTGTGTTTTGCCTGTTAATGACGCAGACGGAAATGTTTCTATGAAACGCTCGTGCATTGATGGACCAGTAATGGATGGTGCAAATGTGGCATGGGACCTCGTAGGGAAAATACCTGAGGCGCACGCATGATTGATCTATCAACGACTTTTTCTAATGCGTGGTTTCCTTCACCACTTTTTACTGCCAGTGGATGCGCAAGTTCAGGCAAGGAATTAGCGCAGTTTATTGACCTTCGTGAAATTGGTGCGGTGGTAACAAAATCGGTGATGAGCAAAGCACGACATGGTCGACCAACACCACGAATGGCTGAGACTCCAAGTGGAATGGTTAATTCAATAGGACTTCAAGGCCCCGGTATCGATACATTTTTAGCCGAAGATTTACCTTGGTTAGTTAGTCAGAAAGCACGAGTAATTGTTTCCATTGCAGGTGAAACGGTTGAAGAGTACGCAACACTCGCACGAAAAGTGAGATCAGCTCCGGGAATTAGTGCGCTAGAAGTAAATATCTCATGTCCGAATGTTGAAAATCGTGGTTTGGTTTTTGCATGCGATCCAGAAGCATCTCGAAGAGTAATTGACGGAGTACGTAAAACTTTGGGTGGGGAATTACCAATAATTGCTAAGTTATCTCCAGATGTAACTGACTTGGTTTCCATTGCAAAAGGTGTTGTAGATGCTGGCGCTGATGGGTTGGCGCTTATAAACACAGTGTTATCAATGGTAATAAATTTAGACACGATGCGCCCACATCTAGGTGGGAAAACTGGTGGCTTATCTGGTCCTGCAATTAGACCAATCGCAGTGCGTGCTATCTATCAAGTTCATGAAGCGTTACCTAACGTTCCGATCTTAGGAATGGGTGGTGTTTCAACCGGTCGAGATGCACTTGAATTGATTTTAGCTGGAGCAAAAGGAGTATCTGTTGGTACCGCTTCATTTGCCGATCCCGCGGCAATAATTACGATTCAAAATGAACTTAAGGAATTGCTCGCAGCCCGTGGATTCACATCCGTTGCGCAAGCTGTTGGTTTTGCTCATCGTCCCGTAGAAGAATCTGGAAATAATGCATGAGCACAAAGGCGCCAATAATACTTGCAGTTGATACTTCTGATCTTGAATTAGCCAAGGCATGGATTGCACATACTTGCGAATATGTTCAAGTTTTCAAACTAGGTCTTGAATTCTTTCTTCATTTTGGGGCGCAAGGGGTTCGCGCAATAACGGAGAATTCGGATGTAAAGATATTTTTAGATTTAAAGCTGCACGATATTCCCAATACAGTTGCACATGCAGCTTCCAGTGCTGCGCTATTAAAGCCACTCTTCTTAACTGTTCACGCAAGTGGGGGAAGTGAAATGATCAGAGCGGCCGTTAAAGCTGCGCCGGAAACTAAAATAACGGCTGTAACAATCTTGACATCGTTATCTGAAGTCGATGTAAAAAACATTGGTTTTGCCAAAGATGCATTGAGCTCGGCGACAAACCTTGCTCAATTAGCAGTAGCAGCCGGCGCTGGCGCCATCGTTTGCTCTCCTTTAGAGACAGCCAGTATTCGCTCTGCTGTTGGTAATGAAACATTAATCATCACACCTGGAGTACGCCCATTATCAATGGTCGGAAAAGATGATCAAACTCGCACCATGACACCATCGCAAGCAATTGCTGCAGGGGCTAACTTCGTAGTTATAGGACGGCCGATAACTAGCGCATGGGAACCATCCGGAGTTGAAATAGGCAAACGAGCCCGAGAAATTTCGGCTGAAATTCTTAATTCTTAATTTCAACTTTTTCCACTAGATTGTGCACATGGGAGCTCCGCCACAACTAAGTGCTGAACAACGTAGTGCAGCACTGGCAAAAGCTAAAGAATCGCGTCAGATTCGTTCTGCAGCAAAGACTAAAATTAAATCAGGGGACCTCTCTCTTTCTGATGTTTTTACGTTGGCTGAGAAGGATTCATTTATCGCAAAAATGCGAGTTTTTGAACTATTGGCATCCCTTAACGGAGTGGGCAAAATAAGAGCCACCGCCATCATGGAGCGCTTGAATATTTCCCCAACTCGTCGCATTCAAGGCTTAGGTAAGCATCAAATTAGTGCGCTGCGAAGTGAATTTAGTCCAGCACAATCGCGTGGCAAGTTGATAGTTCTCTCAGGACCAGGTGGCGTTGGCAAAAGCACAATTGCCGCCTACATACGCGAACACGGAACATTTTGGGTGAGCGTTTCATCGACAACACGCCAACCTCGCGTTAATGAAAAAAACGGAGTTGAATATTATTTTTTAACAGAAGAAGAGTTTGATCAAGAAATTACAAAAAATCATTTTCTAGAGTGGGCACATTTTGCTGGGGCTAGATATGGCACTCCTCGCGAGCCAGTTGAACATGAGTTATCTGCTGGGAAAAATGTGCTCTTAGAAATAGATATCGAAGGAGCTAAGCAAGTGAAGGTCCACGCACCAGAAGCGATACTTGTTTTCCTTGAACCACCATCTTGGGAAGAACTCGTTTCCCGACTAGAAAGACGTGCCACCGATTCCCCACAGAGACGAGCAGAACGTCTTCAACTCGCTCAAGAAGAGCTGGCTGCAGCCTCATTTTTCGATCATCGCCTCATAAATGATCAGGTCGAGAACGTCGTGCAGAAACTGTTATCCTTAGCCTCTGCCCACTAGGGCCTATCCCATAAATACAGCAACGAGGAGTTAAAACAATGGACGGAATTACAAATCCACCTATTGATGAATTGTTAGATAAAAGCGGTTCGAAATACAGCCTCGTCCTTTATGCAGCAAAGCGTGCTCGCCAAATTAACGCGTATTACTCTCAATTAGGCGAAGGCTTACTTGAATATGTTGGACCACTTGTTGAAACGCATGTTCACGAGAAGCCGCTATCAATTGCTTTACGTGAAATCAATGAGGGTTTGTTAACAATCGAAAACCTCGAACCAACAGCTTAAGCTTTAAAAAATGAGTAGTGCCAAGCGAGAAATTATTCTCGGAGTTGGTGGTGGAATAGCCGCATATAAGTCATGCGAACTTCTCAGACGTCTCCAAGATCTTGATTTTGCCATCACTGTCGTTCCTACACCCTCCAGTTTAAATTTTGTTGGAAGTGCTACGTGGGAAGCTTTATCTGGCAGAAGCGTTACCACCGAAGTGTGGGAAAACGTTGAGCAAGTAAAACACGTATCCCTTGCAGATCTAGCAGAAGCAATCATCATCGCACCCGTTACAGCAGATCTTCTTGCCCGATTGGCTCAAGGGCGAGCCGAAGATTTATTAACCAATGTCGTATCTGCAAGCAAGGCGCCAAAATTTTTAGTACCGGCAATGCATCCAAACATGTGGCTAAATGAAAGTACGCAAGAGAATGTAAAAATACTGCGAGCACGTGGATTTGAAATCATGAATCCAGATGATGGACGTTTAACGGGTGAAGACTCTGGAGTCGGAAGATTTCCTGAAACAGCGAAGATCATTTCAACCTTCCTGACTCATATTGGTTCACATCAGGATCTAAAGGGTAAGAAGCTGCTTATTTCAGCAGGTGGAACACGTGAAGCGATAGATCCAGTTCGCTTCATTGGAAATCGCAGTTCTGGAAAGCAGGGGGTAGCGATTGCGGTGGAAGCGCGCAATAGGGGAGCCGAGGTTTCCCTTGTGTTAGCTAATTCAAACATTTCTGACGTTTCCGGAATCGAAACCATTCGAGTTGAAACTGCGCAGCAAATGCATAAAGTTTTAAGGGAAAAGATGCAGGGTTGTGATGTATTAGTGATGTCAGCTGCTGTATCTGATGCAAAACCATCTACTCCATCTTCTGAAAAAATAAAGAAGAAGGAGTTTAATTCAATTAATTTAGTCGCAAACGAGGATATTCTCGCGGACTTGAGCTCTTCTGCAAATGATTCGCAGTTAATTGTTGGCTTTGCTGCTGAAACTTCGAATATTGAAGAGTCGGGTCGCGAAAAATTAAAGGCTAAAGATTTAGATTTTATATATGTCAATGACGTATCAGGTGGAGCGATATTTGCTTCAGACCTAAGCGCTGGATTCTTGATAAGTTCTGATGGCAAAAGCACACATATCGAGCAAACTTCTAAGGCAAAAGTAGCCAAAATTATTCTCGATAATGTGGTTTCTAGGTTAAGTTATGCCAATGGCTAAGAGACTCTTTACTTCCGAATCAGTGACTGAAGGTCACCCAGATAAAATTGCAGATCAGATCTCAGATGCGATTTTGGACTCCCTTATAGGTCAAGATAAAAAATCTAGAGTTGCCGTTGAAACTTTAATTACTACTGGACAAGTTCATGTTGCTGGTGAAGTTACAACAGATGCTTATGCCGACGTAACGGGAATCATCCGAGAAACTGTTCTAAATATTGGTTATGACTCATCAGTAAAAGGTTTTGACGGAAATTCCTGCGGTGTATCAGTATCTATCGGTCAGCAATCTCAAGACATTGCTCAAGGAGTAGATGATGCTTATGAAAATCGTGTCGCATCTTCAGTAGATCCTCTTGATCTGCAAGGCGCTGGCGATCAAGGTTTGATGTTTGGTTATGCCTGCGATGACACAAAAGAGTTAATGCCGTTACCAATTTGGTTAGCCCACGAGTTGGCCGCACAGCTTGCTAAGGTTCGTAAATCTGGAGCTCTGCCTTATCTGCGCCCTGATGGAAAAACCCAGGTAACAATTGAATACGAAGGCGATAAAGCTGTTGCACTCAACACCGTTGTTATCTCTTCTCAACACGCTGAAGAAGTTTCTGTTGAAAAACAACTCACTCCAGAAATTATTGAGCAAGTTATTAACCCTATTATTGCCAAGATTGATTTACCAAAAAATGATTTAAGAATACTTATCAATCCCACAGGGAGATTCGTTATTGGTGGACCGATGGGCGATGCTGGTTTAACAGGTCGCAAAATTATTGTAGATACTTACGGAGGCATGGCTCGTCATGGTGGTGGAGCTTTCAGCGGAAAAGATCCTTCGAAAGTAGATAGATCTGCCGCATATGCGATGCGCTGGGTTGCTAAAAATGTTGTGTCTGCAGGATTCGCTCGTCGATGCGAAGTACAGGTTGCCTATGCGATCGGTAAAGCGCAACCAGTGGGTTTATTTGTAGAAACTTTTGGCACCGAAACTGTGCCGGTAAATAAGATTCAAGACGCAGTTTTGCAGGTTTTTGATTTGCGTCCGGCCGCAATCATTCGTGATCTTGACCTGCTTCGCCCTATTTATTCCAAGACAAGCGCTTATGGACACTTTGGGCGCGAGTTGAAGGAGTTTACGTGGGAGTCAACTAGTCGCGTCGATGCTTTGCGCGCAGCAATCAAATAATTACTAGGTAATCCCATGCAGAGCGCAAAGCCGCTACGCCTTAAAAGAGAACCGTTTCGGCCTGCAGCAAAAGCGGACTCCGGCATTGTGGTTAACGTATGGGTTGACTCTGGTTTATCTCATCTAGATGGAATTTACTCATATCGCCCTCCGAATGAATTAGTAGACAAGATAGCAATTGGTACGCGTCTGAAGGTTCCATTTAACTCACGTAGTTGTGAAGCGCTGGTGGT
>B570J29032_109958265_pt1 | contig 12129 bp, 20 predicted proteins | sample LakMenEpi16Nov12_FD_29032 | JGI IMG/M metagenome (IMG submission 29032)
ATCTCAATATCAACTTTAAGTCTTTCAACAATATCCATACTATTCATAATAAACTCCTTAAACGCGCTCGGCAAGATTCGAACCTGCGACCTGATGCTTAGAAGGCATCTGCTCTATCCAACTGAGCTACGAGCGCATGATGTCATTCAACTAATGACAACTTTGGTGCTGATACTGTCTTATCTGGAATGATTAGACCACTACCAAAATTTTCATTGTAATTATTTGCTAGTTCTGGTTGTGGAGTAAGAACAAAAAGAACACGCTCCTTATTGATCGTAACTCCTGTTTGATCTACCGTAGTATACGGCAACCAAGGGGCTAATGCAAGTTCTCCTTTACCAACTGGAACAATAATTGCTGGATTTTTAATTGAATATACATTTTCAATTAGTTCGATCTTTGCGATTATTTGTTCTCCGCTTACCAGTCCGATTAGTTGTACATTGCTCATTTTTTAATTTACCTTTCTTTTTTCCAAAAATATCATCCCAATTTTTTGAATATTGTTCCCAATCTACGGGTCTATATGTATCACCTTTACCTGCTGAATGTTTACCGCCCATCTTTATCCTCTTTCAAATCATAATAATAACTGTCATCTTCTCCTTCAATAATCCATCTATCACTTGTTCCTTCACATCTAAAATTTTTATGATCAACTTTATAATCAGGATTTTGTGGAAATGGTTTTGTAACAAAAGACATATGTTTCCAATATATTCTATTATTTGGTTGTAAAGCGTAACAACCATTATCCAATTCAACCATATGTAAACATTTGTATTGTGTTGGTTCGTCACTATATGAATTATCATACCAATCAAATGTCATCATATAATTACCCCAAAGTTCTTTTTTATCTTTTAGAATTATTTTTGCTCTTGCACCTTTTAAATAGTCATAAACAATATTTGTGCAATTTATAGAAAAACAATCCCATAATTGTAAATAATCTAATTGAATATTAGGAGCATTTTCTTTGTGGCATAACATATGAATTGGAACTCTACTTCTAACTAACCCATCATCAGTCATCACATGAAAAAGTAATGCTCTATCTGGATTAGATTGTGCTCCAAATACAGTAACTTTTACAAATTCACCAACATGATTTTTATGTTGATACATTTGTTCTTTTCTCATGTAACAATAAAAATGTGGAATATTAATATTTAACATACAAAGCCATGTATCGGATTCGAACCGATGACCTGTGCTTTACAAAAGCACTGCACTACCACTGTGCTAACATGGCAAACTCTTGAAACTGGACTCGAACCAGTGACCCGTGAGTTAACAGCTCACTGCTCTACCAACTGAGCTATTCAAGAATAATTCCTTTGCCTAGATTCGAACTAGGAAAAAGAGATCCAAAGTCTCCTGTGATACCGTTTCACCACAAAGGAATCAAATACTTTCCTTATCACCAGAGAAAGTAATTTCATGTAAATCCGAACCACTACTAAACATTAAAGTATCTTGAATATAAGCAGACATCATAGCAAAACTTGTACAATTCATGTATTCATTTCCATGAATGACCTTAAATTCTCCAACCTTCTTGAGAACATCACACTTATTTATGATGAGTTCAGTACAACCCGATAAGACGATAGACTTCTTCAACTTATCAAGGTTCAACCAATTCACCAATCGTTTACGACCCGTAGTAGAACCAAATTCTTGACCCTCCTCAATAATTCGATTCAGTACGGGATCATTCCATAATGTTTCGGGGAAGAGTGGATCTTTACCACTCTTTGTATCATATGCCTTTGCAACACCAATCAATCTGCGAATCTTCTTCGGAGAGAAACCAAGAGAACATGCAGAGTATGGCATTGTTGAACTACTAGTTACGAATGGATAATCACCATGATCAATATCAAGCCAAACACTTTGTGCTCCTTCACAAAGCACTCTACCTGATAGTTCACCATCCCACAACCACTCCGAAATAAAATATTCCTTTGCTCTCCTACCTCTACGCAACATCTTATCTGAATAGCAAGGAGCAATTCCTTGAGAAGTTGTTCCTAAGTGACCAAGATTCTTCTTGTCCCACTCAATATGTTCTTCGGTGATAATATGTGCATTTGGATGAATTTTGATAAGAGAAGTATCAAATCCTGCTGCACGAAGTCCACGGATCTCTTCAAAGAATTTATCTGGGTTAATTACACATCCCGGTCCAATTACACACTTCTTACCTGCAAAGATACCGGATGGAATAATATGAGTTTTAAATTTTTGTCCATTTACATAAACAGTGTGACCAGCATTTGGTCCACCGTTCCAACGACAAACATAATCATATTTTGGAGCAAGAGCATTAGAAATCTTTCCCTTGCCTTCATCGCCCCATGCTAAACCATATATCACATCTACATAATCAATCATTTAATCCCAACTCCTCATCAAGTTGTGCGAGTCTATCCATTGCTTCCTGAGACTTCTTGTATTTTTCTGCTTTGAAGTCTATGATTGGTTCAGATTTACCGTCACCAAAAATAAACATTGCTCTCTCCTGTAATTTATTAGCAATCTCCATCAGTCGTTTGCCTTCAGGAAGAAAGTGACCATCAATCATGTAATCATTCTGTGCAAGATATATCAGAAAGGTATGATCGTTCAGTTCATTATACGGATTGTCAATCATTATTATTCTCCTGAGTAGGACGGGTGGGATTCGAACCCACACTATGGACATTTTGAGTGTCCCGACTCTGCCGTTGGTCTACCATCCCAAAAGTGCCCCCTGTAGGAATTGAACCTACGACCTATTGATTAAAAGTCAACTGCTCTACCAACTGAGCTAAGAGGGCATAAAAGACGGTTTTGGTTGTATCCGGTAACTACTACTGCCTTACGGGCATTCATCACCTTCGTATCAGGAACCGTAAACCAACCAGTGAAACGGTTTTGTAGTCGAGAGACTGCAGTGGTTTTCCGTAAACCATTTCTGTCTCGCTCGGATCTGCTCTCGGTGCATACCGACAAACCTTATTTAATAATATAATACTATAAACAATAAAAGTAATTTTAATGTAACCACATAATATTATTATCAAAGTGCTTCATAGTGTGTTTCCTTTGTTATTTTCTCTGACTCGTATAGTATACGACTTTTATCGGACTCCGCAAGGAAAAAAGTAAAGTTTTATAAGATTTTTTTTCAGGGTCAAATGCAAATATTCAAATTTTAATTTTCTTGAAATATGTTATTTAACTGACGATTGACACGAATAAAAGTTGTACACTTTGACAGATCCTTAAGTCTTGCTGCACCAACATATGTGCAAGCAGAACGGACACCACCAAGAATCTGTTGCATAATATTTGCAACTGGTCCAGTCTTTTTAACAAATACCTTCTTACCCTCTGCTGCACGATAAGTAGCAACACCACCGGAATGTTTTTCCATTGCTGTAGCAGATGACATACCATAGAACTCTTTACCGTTCTCTGTTTCTTGTCCTGCAGACTCATCAGTTCCTGCAAACATACCACCAATCATAATAAAGTCTGCACCAGCACCAAATGCCTTTGCTACATCACCCGGACAAGTACAACCACCATCTGATAGCACATAACCACCAAGCCCATGTGCTGCATCAGCACACTCCATGATGCAGGAGAGTTGAGGATAACCCACACCAGCAACCTTACGAGTGGTGCAGACAGATCCTGGTCCAATTCCTGCCTTGATGATGTTTGCACCAGAAAGAATCAGTGCTTCAGTCATCTCACGGGTAACAACATTACCTGCAATAATAACATGATCTGGAAATAAACCACGAATGGTTTTAACATAATTTACAAACTTTTCAGTATATCCATTTGCAACATCAAGACAAATAAACCGAACATGCTTATGTGCATTTAATATCTTTTCTGCTTTTTGAATTTCTGTTAATGTTGTGGAATCGTTTCCCATTCCCATTGTATAAATCAATCCACAAAGACCAGAATGTTTTCTCAACCATGAACTTGCTTCACGACCCCAATCTTCTTCAGAGTAATACTTGTGAATAGCACACATAGCACCGTAATCTGCAAGAGAGTTTGCCATTTCAAATGTACCAACTGTATCCATATTAGCGGCTACAATAGGGACACCTCTCCATACAAATTCACCACTGGGTAGTTTAAATTTAAATGTGCGTTCGACATCAACCTTGCTACGACTATCAAGGTTACTTCGCTTTGGACGAATCAAAACATCTGCAAAATCAAGTTTTACATCATCTTCAATCTTCACTTTAGTTTCCTTTCACTTGCCTTCTATTTTATCTTCCAAATCCATTGGGAGTAAATTTCGAAGTTGTTTCATTAATTTAGCCAAATCTTTTGAACTAATTTTGTCCTTAAGATATTTCTCATAACCAATCACACAGGATTCTGCTGAGTCTATTAAATCTTGAACCCATGTTTCTCTATGTTGCATTTATGCTCCATCGTCTTCTGAATGAGGGTCATACTGTGAAGCATTATTAATTTCATCAATCACTTCTCTAGTATCTATCTCATTTAGAATTTGAGTGAGCATATTTCTAATAGAAAGAATCTCATGATAATCATAACCATCAATAGATTCTTCGTTATTAAAGTTTCTAAAACATGCAATATGTGCATCTGTTACTGGGTGTCTAATCAGATCAATAATTGGTTTGGAACCATTGATGGTTCTAACGCCAGAAACTACAAAAGTATTATTCATAATAATTTTCCTCATCGAACTTCTTGTTTAAAAGACCATCAATAAGTTTTTGAATTACATCCATCATTTCTTCATGCATTTTAATACCACCCATAGACGATATCGTTTCAAGATCCATAATTGCTGTTACAGTGCTCGACATGTCTATGGGTTGTGTTATTCCAAGATCCAAATAACCATACTCAAGTAGTTTACTCGGAGAATCAGATTTTGCAAGCACAACATTAGAATTGTTCAATGGATTTTTACCCAAAAGAACATAAATCCCATCCTTCAAGTATTCTATTGTGTATTGTTTATTTTTTATCATTTTGATTCCAACTTTTTATTAAATAATGAATAAAAAGTTCTTCTCCAATTTCAATATTTTTCATTGCTTTAAATGATACTGTTTGTTCTGCCCAATTAAATTTTAAAGAAACATTTGGTGTTTCTGAATGGTTGTATAATGGAGCATATCCCATTGGCATGTATGCTATAGGACTATGAACTTTGCAGTCTCTACAATTACAACTTAAATTTGGCCAAATGTAACTTTTAATTATTGGATCGTGTTGGTATTGCATTCTCCATTCTAATTTAAGAAGAGGAGCAATCTCAATAAGTTCACCTTCTAATATTTGTTCTTTTGCGAAAACACCTTGATTGTGAATTAAAGATTGCTTTATTTCAATTTTAGTTGGTATAACAACATTTCCTCTACTAGTGGGAGTAGAAATTTTATTATCTTCCTGATTTGTTTGTTGTTCTTTAATTGGTTGATTGGGGAAAACTTGATTAGTTTTAACAAATGTTTCAAAGTCCATAGTATTCATCTGATCACTCATACCCAATCTCCTTTAATTATTTTTCGGTCGTTTGTGGTATTTTAACACCTTCTGAATATTTTGCAAGAGCATCTGAAAGATTTTTCATTCTTTTTCCAATACTATTTTCAGTATTCTCTCTATAATCATCGGCGTTCAAATATTCTTTACTTGCACCCTTCAAATCACCTTTACGGATTAGTGCAAGTGCCTTTGGTGATTTCTTTATCATACCTCTAAAATGCTCAGATGCAATATGCATTCTTAAATTTGGATGCATACTATCAAATGTTTCATGACCAATAATATCTCTTACTTGATCATGTTTTTGTCTTGCTTGATGTGTTAGAAGTTCGTGTCCTTGAGCAGCGGTTAATTCCATATTTCCTGCTGCTACTTTTTGTCTCCACTCTTTGGATTGGTGTGGGAAGACTTTTTCCATTGTACCAACAAAACTTCCATCAATCAATGCACCATGACCAACTGTAGGAAGTCCCTTACTATCCTTATATCTTCTTGCTCTCCATCCTTCCATTTCTTTTAAATGTGGGACGAGCAAATCACCAACTACATTTGTTGGTTTTTCTTCTTTTGCTTCTACTGGTTTTTCAGTTGATTTCTTTAAATCGTTTATTTTTAAAGTTTGTTTTTCTGGTGCTTTGCTTAAAGATACCTTACTTGATGTTGGATTATCTTTACTATCAATACTCTTTTCAAATGCTTTTCCACCAAGACCTATACCACCTGCAACCGATAATGCTGCAAGAGTATTCATTGTTTTAGGTCCAAACATATTAAAAACTTTTTTTTCACTTAAAAAAGTAAGAACACTATTCAAAAATTCTTCATTTGCAGCAACTTGTTCTTCGTCTGGTTGTTGTTCTTGTTGTTCTGCTTCTTGTTGTGCTTGCATGTTTTGAATGAGTTGCAATCTCATTAAGAATTCTTCCATACTTGTTGTTGGAATTCTTTTTAGAATAATTTTCTTTGCATCTCTTGGATATGAGGTTGGAAAGAGAGTTTCAGCAGCAGGACTGCTTTTCCCTGGGATCATTGTTACAGAACCACCATCTCTGTCCTGAATGTCTTCTAAAAGAGTTAAATGGTACTCTTTTTGCTCTTCTTTTAGGGTTTTTAGTATATCCATAATAGATCTTTATTATCCTTGGCACAGTATGTATACAAGTCAAAGGTTTTATAAATAACCTAAAAGGAAGATATACCCATGTCAAATACAAATAATATTGATCAACTGATTGAATCTTTAAAAACAGAGAATGAAGCACTAATTTTAGTAATTGAAGAATTAGTTGCTCGTTTAGATGAAGCAAAGAAAGTAGCATTAGATCCAGTAGGTAAGGAAGATTCAGATGTAGATAATAACGGTATAGTTGATGATACTGATAAGTACCTCCTAAACCGTAGAAAAGCAATCGGTAAAGCAATTGCTAAAAAGAAAGTAAATGAAGATGTTGAAACTTTAGTTGGTATCAAAGTTCCAAAGAGATCAACCAGAAAACACATGGTTCAAGTTGCTAAGGCAATTGCAAATCTTCGTCCAGAGGAAAGACCAGCAGAGCACAAGAAGGCTGCAATGTATTTTTACAAATCAAATCCCAACTTCGATGCACAGAGATTTAGAAAAGCATCTGGTATATCCGATGGAATGGAAAAATCTGATTATCAAAAAGAATCAGTAGAGCAAATTGATGAGATCAGTAAAGCAACAAAGGACGCATATGTTGCAAAGCGTGGTTCACAACTATCGTCCATGATGTACGGTTCTGGAAAGCACTACGCTTCGCTCACAGGCAAACAACAAGCAAATGCTGTCAAAGGTATCAAGCGAGCAATGAATGTAAAAGAAGAAACATTATTAGAAAAATTCAAGAAGGTTTCTTCAGAGATTCGTCATCTCATAAAGGATAAGGGATATCCTCAAAAGAGAGCAGTTGCTGCTGCTCTTCAAATGAAGCGTGAAGGTAAACTATCAGAAGAAAAAACAAAAGATACTTATGATCCTCGTGCAGCACAAGCAATTGCAAATGCATATAGAGAGCGTAAACTAAAGAACAAGAAGAAAAAAGGAAACCAAAAATGAATAAAGACGAACATGTTAAAATGTGGGAAAATGCTGCAAAGAGAGCAAATGATGCTGAACTCGCAAGACTTCAAAGAAAGTCTGGTATTGATTTAGGTGTTCGTGACACACACCGTGAAGGTCAAGGAGTTACACCAGCAGGTGAAGCAGCACAACAGAAAAGAATGAGAGATCAGGAAAAAAGTCAAGAAAAACTTAATAAAGGAAACTAAAAATGAACAACCCATTAGCACAAAAGTATAATTACTACCTAAACGAATCACATAGACTTTCAGAGGAACTCCAAAACGAAACCGAATACTCAGAACTCCTAGAGAACATTCTAGTAGAACTAATCGGTGAAGAAGCATTCTACGGATTGTTTGAGGATATGGCTCAAACACCAGAGCGTGCAACAGAAACTAACCAAGAAAAAAGAAATTTAAGAAATAAGTATATGAGAGCTTCAGCAGATGCTTGGAGAGAAGGTGAAATGGGTTCTGCAGACAGTGCCGATGCCGCACATAATAAAGCAGCAAGAATTGCAGCACAAGAAATTAAATTAGCAAACACAATTCGTAAGGAACGAAGCAGCAAGAAACTTTATGGCAAGGGTGGAAAAATTGTAAAATAATAAACAATAACAGATTGTAAAAGAAAAACCCCGCGTAAGCGGGGTTTTTGCTTCGGAGTATATTGTTAGTTAAACTCAGTTAAACCAACCAGCAACTCCCTTGGTGATCCAAGCAACGCCCTTCATGGCGTATGGTAGGAGTGCAAGGAAAGCGACTAGTTGAAGTGGGTTCTTCCAGCAGAAAGAACCAGTGATTGGACAAGTATTCTTGTTCATAGTAAATCTCCTTTAAAATAAAATTAGAAATTGATTCCAAGACCTAAAGTAACATTCCAACTGTTTTCGTTGCCTGCAGCAACATTTTGCCAAACAGGAATACCAAATCCTGCGTTGACATCAACATTGTTGGACACATTCCAAACAGCCTTAGGACCGAGGAATGCAACATCACTACCTTCGGTGTACCATTGATTTAGGTCAACACCGACTGAAAGTGTGTTCCACTTGTATGCAACAAATGATTCTGCGTTTACCAAGTAAGTAGCAGCATTGCCAAAAACTGGGCTATATGCTACATCACCGTTGAAACGATAATCAAATGTTTGGGTGTAAACTACTGCACCCCAAGTCATGTCATAATTTGCACCGATGTGTGGGTTGACATTATCAGTACCATAACCAGCAGAGCCAGTTGGTAACCAAACACCACCCTCAACAGCGACATTAGTGACAGAACCAAGGAAATTGACCTTGCTTAGAACTGCGTAATCTAAACCAAGATCAATTGCACCGTAACCAGTATAATCTTGTGAGTAAACTGGTACAGTGACATGCCAACCTGCCATGTCGAACAACTTACCCTTTACGGTTGAGTCTAGTTCGACAACTGTATCTACATTCTTCTTGCCCCAGAAGGTTAGACCTTCCTCGACAGAAATGTTTGATACAACTGGAGTTGGTGCAGGTGCAGGAGCAGCATTTTGTGCTGCTGCAACACCGCAAAGTGAAAGTGCTAAAGTAGCGATTAAGTTTCTCATTCTATCTCCTTATTTGTAAAATCCCTACTCCGAAGGGATGTAGTGGTATATAGCAAAACTCCCACCGTGTCAAGTGGGAGTTTGCGGGTTTAATATTTACAATATGTGATTTTGAGTTAAAAATTCATCATCTTCTTCTTTTTATTATAAAAAACTTGCGATACTCAACAACATAAATGCACCAGGTGAAGGAATATTTGATTCATTTTGTCCAAATACAAAAGGACTATCTTGAAATGGTAAAAGTTGATACTGTAATGATGGAATCTCTGGTGGTATATCCATCATAAACACTGAAAAATCATAAGTTGAGATGTTTGTAACTTTTGGTGGAGTGTAAATTGGTGGATCTACAATCAATTGAGTTGGTTTAGTGATCAAAGATGATACAACTGTGCTTTCTAAGGGTATCCAAGGTAAATTATTATCAGTTCTTGAGTCGGTTATAACAATATTTTGCTCAAAACCACCAAAATCAGTCAATTTTAGTAAAGAAGTTGGTTTAAATTCTGTAAAACTTACATCTTTAGACACTTTTTTTGGTTTTTCTGACTTTTCTTCACTCGAATTGATACCAGTGATCTTGTCTTGGACACTTTTTACTTCCTCTACCTTTGCAAATATCTTATCAAATGCTTCTTGTCCGAGGATAGTAACACCCACAACTGTAGCCAATTGAAAGGCTATTAGTTGTTTTTTCATTTTTTCAACTTTTTCTTCTGCTTCTAAAGCCGTTTTTTCTAATTCCGCCTTTTTTTCACGCTCTGCTGCATCTCTTGCCGCAGCGCAATTTTTTAAATCTTGCTTTAGTTTTTCTTTTTCTTCATTTTTTAAAGTTTCACAGGTTTCACATGATGCATGATTATGCTTATGTTCTGCCATGCTTGATGACTTTCCGTAAGAAGGAATAGCCATAACCTAGATTTTCATTCATCACCGTATTTATACATAAAGAAAAGGAGATTATCATGAGCAAAAGTGAAAATTTAGAGTTACAACTCAAGGCACAAGTAGAATACACCCAATTACTGGAAGCAATTTTAGAAAAAGCATTCGGTGAAGAGGGATTTAAGAATTTAATGGAAGAACTTGCAGAAGATGCTGCAAAGAACAACTTAGAAATCCCAAAAGCAAAAACTAAGAAATACAAGGAACGAGTCAAGAAATGAAGAATTTTAAAGAGTACTTGGATGAAGCATCAAACGACCACAATGTAGGTTCTTATATACCTGGTGTTTCAAAACATAAACTTGGTCGTTTAGAAAAAATTGCACATATTGCAAGAAGAGAAACAATGTCAAGCGGCAATACACCCAAGGTACAAAGAGCATTGCACCAATTAAAGTCTCATGGTGTTAATGTTCAACCCGGTGGTCTTCATCCAGATGCATGGGCTGATCATCCAGAACGCGGTGGATCACCTTCAAACTTAGGCGGTTTCGGTAAAGATAAATTAGTAGCAGATCCTTCAATGACACCCGTAAGAAGAAACACTCAAAAAGGATTTCAAAGAGAATTGAGTGCTGAAAGAAGAAGAAACCAACAATGAAAACTTTTTTTGAATTTAAAGATTTCTTAACACCAGGAAGAGAAAGAGTGCTCCAAGCAGCAGATATTCATGGTGATAAACTAAAAAGTTCACGAAAAAGTAAAGAATATGTGCAAGGTAATATAAAAAAAGAAAGAGCACTTGCTATTTTGAATCGTGCAGTTGAACCAACACAAAAAAACAAAGAAAATGCAAAGTTCTGGAGAGATCAAACAAGATTTTGGAAGTAATAAATACGATTAAAGGAAAACAAATGAACAATCCATTAGCACAAAAATACAATTACTACCTAAACGAGTCACATAGACTCTCAGAAGAACTAAAGTCAGAACAAGAGTACTCAGAACTTCTAGAGAACATTTTAGTAGATCTTCTAGATGAAGAAGAGTTAACAGAAAATATCAAAAAGAAACTCGGAGCAGCACTCTTAGCAGCAGGTCTTGGTGCAGGTCTTGGTGGTGCAGCCGGTAGTGCAGCAGGATCAGTAGAGCACACATTCAAAGAACCCGAAAAGACAATGGTAGGTAAAGTAGAAGCAGCAAAGAAAGCAACAGCAGCGGCAGCAGCAGGATTGAGTACTGGTGCTGGACTCGGTGCGGTAACTGGTGCTGGAGCAGCAGCAGCAAGAATGAAAAAGAAGAAATAGAGGAGAGTAAGTAATACTCTTTAAATTATAAAAAAGAACCCCGCCGAAGCGGGGTTTTTTATTTCTTTAAATGTCTTTATTTACCTTTAGTCTTTTTACTAATTGCTGCTGCAGCCTTCTTAATAACTCCAAGGTTTATACCTTTCTTAGAACCTCCAAATATAGCATCATATCCATCGTATCCCTTTCCTTTCATTGGAGTTAGTGTAGGTTTTGAAGCAGGAACATCACGCGAATCCAAATCATCATACTTTTCAATTTCTCTTCTTTCTAATTCATCATCAGCGATACCATAGTGATAAGGACTTTTCTTCATAGTATTGTGAAGTTTAGTTAATGACTTTGTATGTGGTGAACTTGCTCCCAATACCTTTGTTGCTTTTTTGACATTTGCTCTACTTGCTGCTGCTGATGTAGGACTATCAAAAACATCTTCTAAAATGCTCTTTACGACATTATTTACATATTCTCTAAGGGATGATTCGTTAATATTCATGGGTATAGTTCCTTTTATGTGTATTTAGTAAATTAGGGAGTGGGGGATCCTAATAGAAAGTATTTACAGTTTTGGGGGTGGGGGTGTGTTTTTTAAATTTGGATACGGGGGATCCTATTTGAAAAGTTTATAGGATTTGGGGGTAGGGGGGTATTTTTAAAATTGAGGGGTTAAAGAGAAAGAGAGGATGGGTGCTTAATACGGCAGAGGCTCACCCC
>B570J29032_109958264_pt1 | contig 12127 bp, 9 predicted proteins | sample LakMenEpi16Nov12_FD_29032 | JGI IMG/M metagenome (IMG submission 29032)
CGCCTTCTGGGGTTTTCATTCCGGGATTACTGTACAACCCCGGCTCACTTATGACGGAGCTGCTGATTCTGAACGGAAGTTTGACTTCGGGAATGCAGTCTGTGTAGCAGTATAGCAGGTCTGCGGCCTCGATGGCAGCTGGTTCATTGACCTTTTTTTTGACATTGCCTACAATGAACCATCGCCAGATGTACCAGGCATTGAGCCAGACCCTGAATTTTTCCAGGTTGCGCTTCCACAGTTCTATCATAGACCGGACATTTCGCATCCTGGGGAACCCTGCTCTTCATGTCCCGTTGATCATCTACAAACCGTTGGACCGCTAAGGTACTGTCCCGCATCTCCGTTACCATACCTTTATACTCTTCTGTAAGGATCGCAAGGATATACAGGGCTGGTTTAAACATCATGTTTAACCCTTCCAGACAGGCGGTCATCATTTCCGCGGCAAACTTATCGACATCAGGTGGTTTATCACTGCCTAATAAGGCTTCCATCTCCTTGTTGGCTTCCTTTTTTGAAATCTCCGATCTCTTTGGAGATCTTTTCATGCACAGTGTCCAGACCTTTTAAGGTGGCGATGTTTTTTTCCCATGCGGTTATGTGATTGGTAGTGACAGGCAACTTACTCCAGTTGGAAACTAAGTATTCAAAAATGGTATTCGAGGAACTCCGGATAATCCGCCGTACTGTTCATCATTTTGTCCATTGCAGGGTGAACAGATTTCATCATTTTCTTCATTTCCTCCTGCTCTTGTTTGCTCATGCCTTTCATCGCTTCCTGCATCATGCGGTCCATGCAGATGATTTATGCATGGGCTCAAGGTAGAGAGGTGCCCAGGATTCCGGCTTCCCCTAAAAACAGGATTTTATGAACCCATCAGAATTGATGTATTTTAGTGGATGGGGTTTAAGCAGATCCCTGTCCAGAGCATGACAACAGCATCGCAGATCGCACAACATTATCGTGAGTTTTACAAGGGAAAAAACTGGACCTGGGTCTGGTTTGAAGAGGTCATCAAAGACATCACCTGGGAAGAGGCCACACAAAAAATCGGTTCTTTCAATTCCATTGCTGTATTGGTGTACCATATGCATTACTATGTAAGACTACAGTCGCACGTTTTAAATGCAGGATCGATGGAGGGGTACGATATGGATCCATTCAATGCGCCGGCAATCCGCTCGGCAACGGACTGGGAAGCGATGTTGGCGAACGTGTATGCAGAAGGCGAAGCTTTTACATCTATGATAGAAGGGTTTAGTGATGAAAGGCTTGAGGAGATATTCCTGGAGAAAAGGTATGGATCGATCTACCGAAACCTGCATGGAAACATGGAGCACATGCATTATCACCTTGGGCAGATCGTACTCCTGAAAAAAATGATCCGGGAAAAGGCAGGCGGGTAGTGTGGCTTGTACGGTTGTTGTTACAAAAACCACACAGTTACATAGCATAGGAATAGTCCTGATACTCCCTGGACTGATGACTGCTGTATAAATTTTCATGAGTGATTCCCGCTTTGGGTAAGAACCTGCCGTTGAAAAGGTATAGCATCTATTGGTGATCTGCTACATCAGTTTATCTTGTCGGAAATTCCCTCAAGAAGGTATGTCAGGCCGCAAAACATGGAGATTTCGCTGACCAACTCGTTGAATATTCATGTGAATGGCCAGCCAACCTTAGCCGGCCTTTTGATGTCTTTCATCAACTATGACTAAATACTGATTAATTGAAGCGAATGGATTAATTTATTCATGGAACATGATTGAATGACCAGTTGAAACCCATCTATGACGGAAAAGAAACTTACACTACAGCCTTCGGAAAAGGCCATCGACCTCAACGGACAGTGGTATGGATTTTATCAATACGGCTCCGAGTATGGCCCATTGGTAGAAGGTGCAAGGATCCTGTTCTCCATCACTATTGAGCAAAAGGAAGACCGGAGTTTTACCGGTAAATGTGTAGAGCTGGAAGGCATTGGTGTGAATACGGAAGTGGCTCGATTACAGGGTTATATCGATGATACTTTTATCAGTTTTGTTAAGCATTATAGAAAGCACCAGGCGATTGATGAACAAGGGAAGGATGTGGATTTGGGCGAGGTATCGTCTACCCGTCTGATGTACAGTGGCACCATTGACCGGGAAACAGACATCATCACGGGCAAATGGGAGATATGGGTTGACCGGGCTAAGAATATAGACAACAATCCGGGTGAGGTTACCACGGGTGTATGGGAAATTTCCAGGGATCCTTCAAAATACGGTATCTGATGTTTTTGCTGGTTGTCAGGAAGTTTTGTTACGCAAGACAGCAAGAGAATTTGTATCTTCATTGAACTCACATTATCGCTTTGTCGTCGAAACCCAACGATCGTATCTTGCTTGCGGCTGTGGCCGCGGATGATCAGGCTGCATATAAAACGCTGTTTGAAAGCTATTATGATCGCCTGTACAGGCTTGCATTGCTCGTTACAAGGAGCAATGAACTGTCCGAAGAAATTGTTTCAGATGTTTTTATCGCCCTCTGGCGCAACCGAGCCAACGCCCTTGAAATAGGCAACCTTCGTGTGTACCTGTATATCGCCACGCGAAATACCGCGCTCAACTACCAGAAAACATTGCAGAAGAAAATGGTGGTTCGTCTGGATGACCTGGAAATAGATCTTGCCGATCCTTATGTCAATCCCGAGCAGGCGTTTATCACCAGGGAAATGGATGCCAGGATCCGTGCAGCCATTGATGCCTTACCGCCCCGTTGCAAGATGGTCTTCAAATTGGTGAAAGAAGATGGACTTAGTTATAAAGAGGCTGCTGAAGTACTGGGCCTGAGCGTGGGTACCGTTGACAATCAATTGGTGATCGCGATTAAAAAGATCGCATCGGCCCTTTTCTATCGTTTCTCTCCGTTGTCCGGAAAATAAATTTTGACTGCTTTTGGGGGTTTAGCTTGTTTTTAGTGTCCTTAGAGTGGAACCCAACTGCTGCGCATGGAAGATCGTTTTCATTTACTCGTTGCCCGAAAGTTTTCCGGAGCCCTTACGGCTGCCGAGGGAGAAGAGTTGGATCGGCTGTTACAGGCAGACCCTTCGCGGCAATTGATCATGGAGTGGTTTGAGCAGATGATCATTCAGGAGAAGCAGCAATCCCCTTCATTTGAAGCCAAAGAAGCTTATATCCGTCACTGGCTGAAGTATCGGGAAGAAATTTCCGGCTCCTTGCCGGATGAATTGCCCAATACAGAAAACCATCGGTTTTATCGGAACAAAAAAAGAGTAGGCGCCATTGCCCTGGCCTTGGTATGCCTGCTGGGTCTGGGATTCTGGTGGATATTCAGGGATAAACCGGAAGCCGTGCAACCGACGTTTGCCATTGCCCCAACTTGGCAAACAAAGTTCACACAGGTTGCCGAAAAACGAAAGTTGAGTTTACCGGATGGATCAACGGTTTGGCTGAATGCCGGATCAAGCCTGCGGTATGACTCCGCCAGTCTTAAAAATGGAGAACGCCATGTATTTCTGGAAGGTGAGGCTTTTTTTGATATCGCACACAACAAGCAAAGGCCATTCCGCGTGCGTTCTGGGACGATGGAGATAAAAGTATTAGGCACTGCATTTAACATTAAGGCCTACCCCGAAGACGCCAATTTTGAAACCAGCCTGATCAGGGGTGCGGTAGAAGTGAGGCTTGATGACAGGCCTGATGATGTGTATCAACTCCGGCCACATGAAAAGCTGGTGGTTTCTAAGCAGGTACTGGCACCGCTAGCTATACAGACCAATCCCCAGACCAGCAGAACTGTTAGAACCCTCACGCCGCTGGTGAGCCTGAAACGCATTGCTCTCGCAGATTCCGGCAGGATCGTGGAAGAAACGGCCTGGCTGCAGGATAAACTCATATTCCGCGCAGAATTTTTTTTAGCGTTGTCGAAAATGCTGGAGCGCAAATACGGGTATCATTTTGTATTTGAAAATGACGAAACGGAAAACCTCGAGTTTACCGGAACCTTCACAACAGAAACCATCGTGCAGGCCCTTCAAGCCATGCAGATGGTTCATGGATTTCAGTTCAGAATCGATAAAGAAAATATCTACATACGATGAAACGCTTGCAACCCAATACCTTCATGATGCGGCTGCTGCGAAGATCGATCATTCTGCTCTACCTGCTGGCAGGATTTTACGCCTTCGGTGGTACCCATGCACAGGAAATCACGATCTCTCTGGAGTCTGTTGAATTGAAGAAAGCCATCGTGGAAACAGAAAAGCAAACCGTGCTTCGGTTTCTATATAATGAAGCTACCATACCTGCTGATAAAAAAGTAAACATTCAGGCCAGGAAGATGCCTGTGAATGAATTTTTATCTCGCATGTTCCAGGGTACCGGTGTTCAGTATAAAATCATGGAGAATAACCTGGTGGTTTTGACGGCCCCCGGTACTACGATGTCAGTGCTGGCAGAAAGGCAAGTGGAAGGCCGGGTGACTGATGAAGCCGGGAATCCGTTGTCTGGTGCGTCAGTTCTTGTCAAGGGCACCCAACAAGGGACAGTGACGGATGCCAATGGAAATTTCACTTTAAAGGTTCCTGACAACGGAACAATACAGATCAGTGCGGTTGGCTATGAAACACAGGATATCGCTACTGCCGGAAGAACAGACTTTAACATTGTCCTGAAACAAAGGGTGCAAACCCAGGAGCAAATTGTTGTGATTGGTTATGGTACGGCACGGAAAAAAGACCTCACGGGTTCATCTGTATCCATCAAGGGTTCAGATATCGCCAATCTCCCCGTGCTCACTGCCACGCAGGCCATTCAGGGTCGTGCGGCCGGTGTGCAGGTGGTGAACAGCGGTGCCCCGGGAAGTGCGCCAACCGTGCGTATCCGTGGTACGGGATCTATCCTTGGTGGTGTTGAACCGCTTTATGTGGTGGATGGAATCATCACTACAGACATTCGCAACATCAATGCTGCAGATATCCTGACAGTAGACATCCTGAAAGACGCGGCATCCACCGCTATCTACGGTGCCCGTGCTGCCAACGGTGTGGTACTGATCACTACTCGGGCAGGAACCAGTGGTAAACTCAAAGTAAAATATGATGGTCAGGTAGGTGCAAGGTTGATGACCCACGCGGTTGACATGAGCGGCCCCAACTTGTTTGCTTTATACTCCAACGATGCGGCGCAATCACCCGTGATCTCATCGGCAGATATCACCGGTTCCACCTACTGGTACGATGAACTGACAAGGCCGGCGCTGTTTAACAACCATACCATTTCCGTTAACGGCGGTAAAAAGAAATATAGGTTTTATGCTTCCGGTGGTTACCTCAATGACAATGGTATCCTGCTTGACAACAACTACCAGCGGTACACCATTCGTTTCAACCAGGAATTTGCGGCTACCAGCAAACTGAAGTTCGGCAACAATATCAATTACAGTCATTACAAGTCTGAGAACAAACCATTCAGCTTGTTCTCTACAGCCTATGTAGCAGCGCCGATCTTTGAACCTTACAACACTGACGGAAGTTTCGGCAATACCACAAAAAGTGATGTGGGCAATCCGATGGCCACCTTGAAAACCACGAACAACAGGAGTTGGGGCGACAGGCTGCAATTTTCACTATGGGGTGATTACAAGATCCTGAAGAATCTGAGCTTTAGATCCAGCTTCGGCATAGACCTTGAGCAAAACCTCGGACACAATTATGTGCCCGTGTATAAAACGTTCACTGCCACTGGCCAAGAAGCAGGGCAAAGGGTAGAACGCAGTTCGCTCACATACACCAGAGATAGTTTATACCACTGGACCTGGGATAATTTCCTGACCTATGACCTTAAGCTGGGATCCAACAGTAAGCTTAAATTGGTAGGTGGTCACACCGCGGAAAGAAGGGATGGCTGGAGGAATACCGCTACCAGAGTAAATGTGGCCAATGATGAAAACGAATGGGTCCTGAACTTTGCTGATACAACAGGCGGACAGGAGAATGTACGCCTCCCCACGTTTAGCTATTTCCGGCGAGAGTCGTGGTTTGTACGCGCCAACTACACTTTGTTGGATCGTTATCTTATCAACGTGACGGTGCGCAGGGATGCCAGCAGTAATTTTCCCGAATCCAAGCGATGGGGAACCTTCCCATCCATTGGTGTGGGTTGGGTATTGTCTGACGAGGCGTTCATGAGCGGCAATAAGACCTTTGATGTGCTGAAGCTTCGCGCTAGCTATGGTTTGGTGGGTAACGATGCCATTGCACCTGGTCAATTTGCCATTATTCCCACAGAACGTTTATGGGCATATTGGGGAGACACGAGATTGAACGGCGCAACGGTACTAGGGATTAAAGACCCCAACCTGCAATGGGAGGTTGTCAAGGAATTCAACATTGGTCTTGACTTTGCGATGTTCGATCGCAGGTTGACCGGTGAAATCGATTATTATAATAAGCTGGCTACGAAAGCACTGTATACCATTCCACTGCCGTCAGTAGGATTTGGTAGTAGTTTGTTGACCAATGCGGCGGACGTACTGAACCGTGGTGTGGAAATTGCATTGGGATGGACGGAAGATCTCAACCAGAATTTCAGGTATTCTATCCGGGGTAATATCACCTTTAATCATAATGAGGTAAAGAATATTGGACTGGGTAAGGCATTGTACGATGGTAGCCTGAACAATGGCTACCTCGCCACCATTACGGATGTAGGACTGCCCATTGGCTCATTCTATGTGTATAAAACCGATGGCATTTACCAAACGCAGGCTGAAGTGGATGCGTCAACCCATTTACCAACGGCACAGGCTGGTGATTTCAGGATTGTGGATATGAACAGTGACAAAGTGATTGATGAAAAAGACAGGGTAGCGGTAGGGTCGGCCCAACCCAAATACTACTATGGTATTAATGGTTCCGTAAATTGGAAGAAATGGGATTTTGCCCTTGATCTGTTCGGCAGCGGTGGCAACAAAGTGTACAATGCCAAGAAGGGCTTACGCTATGGCGGTAACTACAATATTGAGTATGAAGTGGCCAACAATCGCTGGCAGCCGGGCAGCGGTGAGAACAAGTATCCCCGAGCGTTCAATGGAACACAACCTCCTTTGGACTATTTCGTGGAAGACGGTTCTTTCCTGCGCGTGAACAATATTTCTGTAGGTTACAATTTTGCGACGGCGAAGTGGAAGCATTTTGATAAGCTTCGCATCTATGCAAGTGCGCAGAATCCTTTCATCCTGACGCCATATACCGGCTTTACACCGGAGATGCCTGGGTCACCCCTGGCTTCAGGAATAGAGTTGAATATTTACCCAGTGTCAGCTACTTATATTCTTGGTGTTAACCTTCAATTCCGTTGATCATGAAAAAGAATATTATAACCTATAGCCTTCTGGTGATCATGCTGGTGTTGAGTAATTCCTGCGGCAAGGAGTTTTTGAATGAACCCCCTCGCACGGTCACCATTGATGACCTGATCAATAATCCAACCGAAGGCGCGCCCCGGCTAACGGGTGCGGTGTACAATAAATTATATGATTGGGATGTGCACACGTTTTCATGGATCGGTGTGTCAAGTATTACGAGTGATGATGCAGATAAGGGCAGCGAGTTGGGCGATGCCGGTACAGACAAGGACCAACTGGATGCCTGGACCTTTGGTCCCTCATCATTCTCATTTAATGAATTGTGGGTGGGTTTGTTCGATGGGATAGGACGTTCAGCTTACGCCATAAAATACATCAGTGAGATGAAAATGCCTGAAGCGGAGAAGCAACGATACATTGCGGAAAGCAAATTGCTGCGCGCGTATTTCTATTTCAATCTCGTTCGTTGTTTCGGTGGCGTACCCAAAATAGATAAAGTGTTGGAATCACAAGACGATGTAGCCCAGGCTTCCACCAGGGCAACGGAAGTGGAGATCTGGGCCTTTATTGAAAAAGATGCCACAGAAGCAATGGCTGCGTTGCCGTTAACCGTGCCTGCGGCAGAAAGGGGGCGGGTAACAAAATATGCGGCCATGGCTCTTTTGGCAAAAGCCAGCCTCTACCAAAAGAAATGGAGTGCAGCAAAGGCTTATGCAGACCAGATCATCAACTCGGGCAGTTTTGGATTGCTGGGTGATTACGCGATCGTATGGCGTGAAGCGGGTGAGTATTCCAAGGAATCCGTTTGGGAAGTCAACGCCATCGGTGGAGGTACGCAACCAAAGGGCGTGCAGCAGTATACGAATGTGCAGGACATTAGGCCACGTGGTTGGGGATTCAACACTCCATCCGCCGATCTTTCCAATAGTTATGATCCGGCAGACAAGCGCCGTGCAGCTACAATTATGTATCGCGGCCAAACGCTTTGGGACGGCGAGATTTTTTTGAGTACCGCACCAAATGAGCGCTACAGCTATAAGCCTTTTGTTAGTCGCACCCAGGAGTCCTGGGGTGGCGACCAGGACCAGACCAATAAAAACTATCGGGTCTTCCGCTATGCCGAGATCTTATTGATCAAGGCCGAAGCAGAAATGGAATTGAACAACCTTACACCTGCGAAAGACGCGCTTGACCTGATCAGGATGCGTGCTGGTTTACCGAAGACCACGGCTGCCACGCAGGTTGATCTTCGCCAGGCGATATACCGGGAACGCAGGTGGGAGATGGCGATGGAGCACGACAGAACCTTTGACCTGCGCAGGACGGGCAGGGCAGGCGCTGTGCTGAGGGCGCATGGTAAAGCATATGTGGATGGGAAGCATGATTTGTTTCCGATCCCGCAGATCCAGATTGACAGAAGCAGCAATCGGCTCACACAAAATCCAGGCTATTAAAATTAAAAAATAGTAAACAAAAAAGTCTTAAGAGAACAGTCTTAACCAATTAAAACAAATGTTATGAAAAGATCAAGATTCAATGTGCTACTTGCCTCCATTGCTACGGTTAGTGTGTTGGTTTCATCCTGCAGCAATAATGACGATCCGGATCTGCCACCTATTGGCGGCTTCAACAATTCCGATGAAGTAGCTGCAGCAAACCTGACAGCCAAATGGGCTTTCGATGGTTCGCTGACAGATACTAAAGGAAATATTACCGGAACCTCTACCAATACAGCCTTTGGCGCAGGTAAAAAAGGTCAGGCGTATCAGGGATCAAGTACCGAAGCCCGTTACGCAGTGTATAATGTGAATCCCAGTGTGCAAGCACTCAGCAGCATGACCTTCTCTTTCTGGATCAATGCTCCTTCCAATGTGGGCAACCCAGATCCTACTCCGGCTCAAGGTAAAGGTATCCAGGGTATCTTCTCCCTTACTGATCCTACGGATTTCTGGGGCGGTATCAACCTGTTCATTGAGAATAACGAAAGGAATGGCATTCAGAACGCGGATACCCTTCGCTTGAAACTCTTCTGGCGCAATAAGCGTGCAGGTGTAGTTTGGCAGGGTCAGGATCCTAACTTCTATGTACCCGGTTCTGTGAATCAGTGGGTGCATGTAGTATACACGTATGATGCAGCTTCCAGCAAAGTTATTGTGTACAAGAACGGTGTGAAAGGTGGTACAGGTAGTCTTACCGGTCCTTATGGTCCATTCAATGGTGAAAATACTTTGTATGCCAATGACCCAGGTGGTGCAACCAATCCAAATAGTGCTGCGCTTCATGGTGCCGTTCAGTTGCCTGCTGCGGGTAAGATGATCATCGGTGCATGTCAGTTCAGTACAAATCCTTCATTAGGATCTGCCGGTGCTCAGCCTTGGGCAACTACTTTCCGTGGTCTGCTGGATGAATTCCGTATTTACAACAAAGCTCTCTCTTCTGCTGAAGTGGAAGCTTTGTATCAATTGGAAAGCGCGGGTCGATAATCGATTTTCATTTACCAAAAGAGGCCGGAGCTTCCGGCCTCTTTTAATTTCCCCCTATGTACCGGATCATTGTGTTGTGTGTAGTCAGCTTTTTGTTTTCCTGCAGCGATAAAGGCGAGCAGCCCCAGCCAACCGCCTTTCAGTGGAACTCAACTACCGTTGACGGGAAAGCGGTGGGCGTGAAACTTATGGATGTTTCCCGCAGGCCTGTCATTAAGGTAAGCTTCAACGCACCGGTAGATCTGGTTACCGCAAGAACTTCTGTTGTTCTATTAAATGCACAGGCTGATGTTGTACCCACACAGTATCGGACGGAGAATGCTGACAGCGTTCTCGTCATGGAACTGAACAGCGACCTTGCATATTTCACCCAACATGTGGTGCAGGTCAACAATACACTTAAGTCGAAATCCGGTGCATCCATCAGCAATACCGGCACCATCAGTTTCTTCACCCTTATCGATCCCGCTGACAAGTTTCCCCGCATCACGGATGCGCAATTGCTTGATTCTGTTCAGCGCAGGACGCTGACTTTTTTTTGGGAAGATGGGCACCCTATCAGCGGCATGGCCCGTGAAAGAAATGCCAGTGGAGACATTGTCACTACCGGTGGCACAGGCTTCGGCATTATGGCCATGCTATCTGGCGTGCATCGCGGATTCATCACTCGCGTGGAAGCAAGGGATCGTATCACAAAGATCGCAGACTTTCTTTTAACGAAAGCAACCAAGTATCATGGTGCGTACGCACATTGGATCAACGGATCAACGGGTACAACCGTACCATTTAGTGCCAACGACAATGGTGCCGACCTTGTAGAGACATCTTACCTGGTGCAGGGTTTACTTGCGGCCCGTCAATATTTCGACGGCACAGGTGCAGCAGAGGCTGCCCTTCGATCCAAAATCAATACCATCTGGGAAGGTGTAGAATGGGATTGGTTCAGAAGAAACAACGAGAATGTGCTTTATTGGCATTGGAGCGCCGACAAAGGCTTTATCATGAACATGAAGATCCAGGGATGGAACGAGTGTCTGATCACTTATTTGCTGGCTGCATCTTCGCCCACGCACAGTATTCCCCTTCAGGTATATGATGAAGGCTTTGCCAGAAATGGCAGCATGAAAAATGGCAGGCAATTCTATTCCCTCACCCTCCCCCTTGGACCTGACTACGGTGGTCCTTTATTTTTCTCTCACTACAGTTTCCTGGGAGTGGATCCACGTAGACTTAAAGACAAGTGGGCCGATTATGAAGTACAGGTAGTAAACCATAGCAAGATCAATCACGAGTATTGCAAAGCCAACCCCAGAAAATATTATGGGTACAGTGATTCCTGTTGGGGACTTACTGCTTCGGATAATTCCACCGGATATAACGCACACAGTCCAACCAATGATCTGGGCGTGATCAGTCCAACCGCCGCACTAAGTTCTATGCCTTTCACGCCCACGGAATCAATGAAGGCCCTGCATTATTTTTACTACGTGATGGGCGACAGGCTATGGAAACGCAATGGTTTTGTGGATGCGTTTGAATTAAATAAACCCTGGTTCGCCAACAGTTTTCTCGCGATTGACCAAGGGCCTATCATTGTCATGATAGAAAACCATCGTTCCGGTTTATTGTGGAACCTGATGAAGACCTGTCCGGAATTGAAAGCCGGCATGAAGAAACTCGGTTTTACTGCACCATATCTGTAAGAAGATTTGAATTGATTTTTGGTTTCCGGAAACCAAACCACGTAGCAGGTGTTATTTTTGCATATGGCTAAGGTATTTCTCACTGCAGAATGGCGAAAACTAGCAATGGCAAACTACCGCGTTGATCCGGAAATACTCAAACCCTATTTACCTGCGGGCACAGCCTTGGATTTCTGGAACGGCGGATGTTATGTGAGTCTTGTTGGTTTTATGTTCCAGGAAACAAGGCTCAAAGGAATCAAGGTTCCTTTCCACGTTAATTTTGAAGAAGTGAATCTTCGGTTTTACGTTACGTATACCGAGAACAATACGGTTAAAAGGGGCGTAGTGTTTATCAGCGAGATCGTGCCCAAGCCGGCACTGGCCTGGGTGGCCAACACTTTATACAAAGAACATTACACCGCTATGCCAATGAAGCACCAATGGGATCACAGTGCTTCATCATTGAAAGTTTCCTACGCATGGAAGAAAGACCGTTGGCACCAGTTTTCTGTTGAGACCACTCCAACTGCTTTTGATTTTGATGCGCAGAGTGAAGAAGCGTTTATTACAGAACATTATTGGGG
>B570J29032_109958263_pt1 | contig 12122 bp, 28 predicted proteins | sample LakMenEpi16Nov12_FD_29032 | JGI IMG/M metagenome (IMG submission 29032)
TCTAAAGTTGTTATAATGATTACATGGCAACAAAGCAGAAAAATAAATGGCACGACGAAGATCGTCAAGCATTCGCGGACAGGAACTTCCTGAAGGCGCAGACAATCCCGAACAAAAAGCGGGTCGCATCGCGCAAAGCCTGCCGTAAGGGGCGGTGGGATTAGTGCCGTCTGAAAACTAAAGTTGTTATAATAACCATATGGAAACAAACACAAACTTATTCACCTTTGAAATTACCGAAACCGAAACCTATATCGCCTACGACATTTGGATTACCGACGAATACTTCGCAACATTCATTTCAGATTCCGACGACTACTTCGAATCCGGCCACCGCTTCATCTACAACATCGAAAACAAAACATTTTGCGGAACTTCGACTTCTTCTTACTACGGCGACGACCTCTACCACTTCGAATCAATCGACAGACTCTACGAATTCTTCGGACAGCAACTTCCCAACACAATCAAAACCGATCTCATCAATCGCAACTTACAAATCGACAATCTCACAATTCCCAACGACGCCCTCATCGCCTAACTCAAAAACTAAAGTTGTTATAATAACTATATCAATTCAATTCAGAAAGTTATAAAAATGATTATTTTCAATACTCCATTCAAATACATCCAAACGACGCACGACGACGACTACGGCATTCAGCACCACTTCACCGCCGACTTCATCAATCAAAACGACTTCGACGGCAATCCATCCACCGACACCCTAAATATCATCTACCGCCCAACAGACAAATACCAATTTCATATCGACATCGACGGACAGCATCACAGCGACGACATCGACAGCATCGACGACTCTCAATACTTCGACGACAACGCAATCGCCTTCTTCAAATCATTCAAAATCTAACTCTCAACGACTCCGCAAACATCCGCCCTAAAAACTAAAGTTGTTATAATATAATCATGCAAACATTTACAATTACATCAGACACAAACGACGACACACAGACACTTACGCTACTCATAACGCCCGCTTACGCGCAAGCAAACTGCAGCTTCGACATCACCGACTTCGCTAACGACGACGACGACATCGAAAACGACAGCATCGACGACAACGGCAACATCAAACTCTTCCTTCATTTTTACGAAAACGAAAACCCATACCTCGCCTTCAACGATCACTTCAACGACAACGACGAAATCATCGAATACTTCGGCAACGAAATCTTCGACGCAATCATCGCACTACGACCAACAAACACAATCACCTACTACTAAACCTCCCGCTTCGGCGGCGCCACTTCGGCGCCGCCAACAGCGCGCATTAGAATCTAAAGTTGTTATAATGTATTTATGGAACAAACAGAGATAGAAATAATGGCAGCTGAATTCGTAGAAATTATCGAGGGTTCGGGTGAAAGTGCGAGTGCAGTAATGGCTCGTATGCAGTTGCTGATTGATATGATCAATAAGTGGCGTCGTGAGAACGGGGTTAGAGAAATCTAATCCCGTAATAAAAGGAAAAACAAAATGACAAATACACTAAGTGAATATGACGAGCTTCGAATCGGAGACGTGATTGCGGATACAGGTAGAACTGTAGTCGCGGAGACAAAGCTAGGCGAGCGCATCATTGGCGATAGCTACGCTCACTGGATCACGATCTGCTTCAAAGAAGGAGAGTATCACCCATACGCAGTGTGGACTGTGATCGCTCGAGCTGAAGGCTTTCATGCTGAGCAAGGCGACTACTGCTTCACAATCTTTGAAGCGGTTGAAGCATACAGCAAGCGAGGCGGAAAGTGAAGCGGCTTGTTGCGAGCCTATTCGCTGTCTCATTACTGTTTGTAGTCTCGCCGGCTGAAGTGCATGCTGTCGATTGTGATGCGGCAATCGCAACATATCTCCCAATCTCTGAGGTTCCTCAGCCAATTTCTTTCTACGGAGACAATATTGGCGAACAGCAAATGGCCGTGCTGTGGGATCTTGGAATGAAGTGGAACACACACGACTTTGGTAAAGTGATTGCGGCTGAACAAAATTGGTTCGGCGAATGTAAATATCCTGGAATCGGATTAGCTACAGGTTCAGGCTACAGTTGGCACGACAGAAATGTCACGCTCTGGATCTGGGCTGATGGAGTTGATCTTGCTCAAGCGGTTAGCACAATCCATAGTTTGCTTCAGCCGACGCCAGTAACAACAACATCGACGTCTACTACGTCGACCACCACAACATCCACAACCACAACGACACTGGCACCAACCACATCAACAACTTCATCAACCACGACATTACCACCAGCGCCAGTAGATGAAGAGCCAGCTACAACCACATCAACCACAACAACCACAACAGTTGCGCCAGAGCCAGAGCTTATAGCGGTAACGCAAGTAATCTCTGGGCCAGTCTCTTCTCCGCCTGCGGAAACGACTACTACAACCACTACTACAATCGCTCCAATGATTGCGGTGTCATACGCTGCCGCGGTTGCGCCTGCCGTAAAGATAGCGTCGCCGGCTGTGCAAAAGAAAGTCGTCAAGAAGATTGTAAAGAAAAAAGTAGTCAAAAAGAAAGTAAAAGTCAATGGCAATAGGTAGCGAAGGCGAAATAGGCAAGAACTTTTCCGTGTGGAAAGATATGTCTGAACAAGACAGGATTGACTGGTTTCAGTACATGAACGACAACTGGGGAAAATATCTTCAAGCCGGATACGCAACCCTTGTACATCACAAGAACAATCGTTTCTACAAACAATACGGAGAGCACAATGGGTAAGAAAAAAGAAGAAGAAGAAAAAGACTATTCATGGCTTCATGAACCCGCTATTGAGTTTGTTGAACACGACTTTGCCAAGGTTCAGGCAGAGCGTGACGCGCTAAAACTTAAAGTGCTTGAACTTTACGCCGAGATTGAACGTCTAACGGGAAAGCCACGCTGTAACTTCTAAAGATGTTATAGTTACTTTATCAACGACGACAAGAGGAAAACTATGGGATCAGGGTTCAATATGCCAGAAGGTGTCTACGAAAGAGACATTCCTGGCTACAACGACATAGAAGTAACAATCGGATTCCAGTGCGATGCAACAGAAGATTGCGGCGACTGGGACGAAGAAAACGTAACTGTAGACTCAGGCGGCGGACACGAAGTCGAAGCCATTTGCCCAGTCTGCGGAATAACAGTCAAGCAAGACTACAATGGCTATGAGCCAGACTACGATGATCGCGATGACTATTACGATAGTCGCGACTACGATGGACCTTACTAAACAACAAACAAGGAGAAAACAAAATGGAATTTCATATCGAGTTCTACAACACAATCGCATCTCTCAGCTGGGCATTCGTTGTCTTTTCGCTGGTGGGAATGATCATTGTCAGGAAGAATAAATGAGTACAAATAGTCTAGCAATTACTATTGCGGGATTTGCAGCTCTCATCTCTACTTACTCATGGGCGTCAACTGAGCGGTTCAAGTCAATGCAACGCTGGAATCAACTTCAACGAGTAGTCAACGACGCTCGAGACGACATTGACTTAGCGGCTTCACGCCTTCGTCACCCTGCGGGTAAGGGACTTCAGCAGAAGATCTAAAGTTAGTATAATAATTCTTACCAGCACAACGCTGGCCCACGAAAGGACATAAGACATGGGAATGGATGTATACGGCGTAAATGCCACAACTGAGCGCGGAGAGTACTTCCGCAACAACGTATGGTCATGGCGACCACTTTGGAACTATTGCGTCGAACTCGCACCCGAACTTTGCGGTGACGTAGATGGAGACACTAATGGCGGCGATGGACTCGGCGCTCAAGGTGCAGATGACTTAGCGGTTGTGCTCTTCAACGAACTTGCAAGCGGACGAACTGCTGAGTATGAAAAAGAGTATCACAAGACGATCTCTGAACTTCCTCGACACAAGTGCACATACTGCGAAGCTACAGGAATCCGTGCGGACAGTGTTGGCAAAGATATGGGAATGGTTGAGCGAGAGCTTTCTCCAGAAATCCAAATCATCACGGGACGCTCACATGGTTGGTGCAACGCTTGCAATGGCGAAGGACTTGTAGACGACTGGAAAGCAGGATACCCATTCTCTGAAAGTAACGTTCGCGAGTTTGCGGAGTTCCTTGCGGAGTGTGGTGGATTCAAGATCTGCTAATTTCTAAAGTTATTATAATAACTACATACCGCCAATACGGCATGGTATGGTACGACGACAAAATGAAAGGCACAACATGGCACACTACGTTGACAACGCACTCGAAGGGTTCGCCCGACTTGCAGCAGAGATCAAAAAGTTGACAATCGAAAAGGTTGCGGCTGAAGCAGGAATCAAACCACGAATGGTGAAGAAGTTCTGCACAGACCCACTGCTGAGTAAGAACTCAGATATCACCAAGATCAAGAGAGCAGTCACAGCACTGACTGCCGAATGATCTAAAGTTGATATAATAATCTCATACCCAATAACACAAGGACAAAAGACATGGAAACAATTACAGCACAAATAGCACGAGGACTCTTCGACGCGGATCTCGCTTTGATGGAGCAAGCAATCGCAGAGCGGTTGACGACAATCAGGAAGTCTGCAAAGATAACTGACTTCGGCGTTGGCGACAAGGTAAAAGTGAACAGCTACTGCGGTACTCAGTACTTGCGCGGATCAACAGCAACAGTGATCGGCATGCGGCAGAAGAAACTTCTCATCAAACTCGATGCTCCCGTGGGAAGATTTGTTCGCACGATGGCTGACGGAACTAGGGAGTCGTCTGATATTGTAGTTCCGCCAAGCATTCTTGACAAGATCTAAATATAGAGGAGAGCCCGATGACTACAATTGTTGCCGTACAAGGTAATGGTTGGTCAGTCGTCGGGTACGACTCTCAAGTAACAGAAGAAGATGGTCGTCGCTACACAATGGCACGCGGTTCTTCTAAGGTTGCAAAGAACGGAGAGTACCTACTTGGTGCGGCAGGCGATGTGCGAGCAATAAATATTCTTGCATACGCTTTCGCTCCACCAAAAGTTGGAGACTTGACAGGTGTTCGGCTTGACAGGTTCATCACAAGTAGATTCGTTCCAGCATTGCGGGCGTGCTTTGAAGCTCAAGGATACGCTGCATCAAAAGAATCAAAAGAGATCGCGGAGCAAGGCTCTGTTGTCTTAGTTGTAGTCAACGGAACTATCTATGTGATTGGCGAAGACTATTCTTGGGTGCGAGACTCAGGAGCGATCTACGCATTTGGTTCAGGTGGAGACTACGCACTTGGTGCATTGTATTCATACGGCATTGAAAAAGTAACATCACGCGTTGATGTAGCGCAAGACTTGATTCGTAATTCTCTTGCCGTTGCATCGAGACTCGACCCAGGCACAGGAGCTCCATTTCATATTATGACTCAGAGCCCTGTGAAAATAGAAAAGAAACCGGTAAGGAAACCAAGATGACAGACAATGAAAACATGTTTAGACTAGTAGCAACAATGTTGCTTGCGGCATACGTTGTACTAACAGCGATCACAGTTCTTGCTATCCCTGCGGGTATCACTTCAATCTGGTGCGCAGTAAAGATCGCTCAAATAACATCGAGGAACCAATGATAGAAGATCGACCAAAGTGGCAAACACTCGCAGCATGCATTGGAAAGCCAGAATTTTTCTTTGATGACATGAAGCGAACGCAAGTTGGCAAAGCAAAAAAGCTGTGCTCAACATGTCCTGTTATTGATGAGTGTCTCGAGTACGCAATCAAAGCGGACGAGTTTGGAGTCTGGGGCGGCAAGACAATGAACGAGCGCAGAAAGATGCGGCGTTCGAGAAAGAAAGAAGTAAAGGGTGAAGGTTCTCTGTGAGCGGATGTGTTATTGTCATTCACCACGAACAACTAACGAAGGAAAGTTATGGCAGACGAACAAGGACAATCAGAGAAAGCGCCAAAGTTCAAGCAGCTTTGGAAGTGCCCTAAGTGCTCAAACACGCTGACACTCTACATTAGTGTAAGCCAGCCGCCAACATGCAACAATCCAAAGTCGCACACGACAACGTCAGTGAATATGGTTCCCGTTGAGAAGTAAAATAAAGATCTTCTTGACTGCGGTCGTTGTTGGCACTGCGGTATTCCCCGCAATCGATAAGTTCTTTGCGCGCCGACGTAGAGCAAAAGGCGAAGAGCTAAGTACTCTTCTTGGTACTTTATTTCCGAAGGATCAAGAAGATTGGAAGAACAGTAGATATAATTAGATCTCGAGCGGTCACGCTCAAGAAACCACAAACCAAACTACATAACAGGAGAACAAAATGACAACATCAGAATTAACACCGCAGCTTGCGGCTCAGATGTACACCGAAGGTAAGACTGTCTACGAAATCGCCGTAGCAAGCAGCACTACTTACGCCAAGGCTCGTAAAGCAATTGTCGCAAGTGGCACACCAATTCGTAACGCTTCAGATCGACTCAAGGGTCGCACTCGCAAAGCACAGGCCTAATGCCTAAGCCAAACCAGTTCTCGAGAATGACTCGGGGTATTGTTTGGCCTGCAGTCTCTGCGGGTCTGATGGCTGGACTGGCTGTCGGATCCGCAGTTGTGGGCTGGAGTACGGACATAACCCTCGCTTGCGGGCTCGCAGGTATTACTCTAGCTATCCTGAGCCCTAGGAACTACTGACCCAGCAGTTCTCGCCGGCTGAAAAACTAAAGATGTTATAGTACTATACATGACAACGACACTTATTCCAGCCAGCGACAAACAAATCTCTTTCGTGAACGACCTCATGGCCACTCGCGAAGTTACTCCTGATGAGATGGAGCTCTTTGCAGAGATCATCGAATGCGGACTTGACAAGCACAACGCAAGCATGATCATCGATACGCTGATCAAGCGCGCAAAAGTAGCCAAGTCGAAGAGCGGACTCTCAAGTATTCTTTCAACGATTCCAAAGTCAAAGTACGCAGTCCCAGTCGCAGAACTTGAATTCAGCGAAGCCGATGACAAATTCACTGGCGACTTGGTCTTCATCGAGATCAAGGAATACATGCAAACACTCTACATGCGTCAACTTCATGGCGCGCCTGGCCGCTTCAACAGGAGCAAGCTCAGCGTCAAGAGTGTAAAAGCAATCGTTGAGATCATCTCAAAGGACGCTTACAAGTACACCAAGATCTTCGGTGAGCACTACGCTTGCTGCGGATCATGCGGAGCTGAGTTGACTGATCCCACATCACGTGAGCTTCAGCTTGGACCAGAGTGCCGGAAGAAGTTCGGGTACTAAAGATGTTACAATTAACTACGAAACAAGGAGGCCATAATGGCTGATCAAAAGATCTTCAAGATCACAACAACAAATGCACAGGGCGATGAGCTCACTGCGTATGTCTATGAAACATACAAGCAGGCGTATCTCCGTTCAATGATGGAAGAATACGGCAATGCAATCTCAGTTGAAGTTGACATCGCTGATGTTCCTGACAACGTAAATCTTCCACGATGAGCGTGCCAGAGTTCCTTCGCATTGCGGGCGGACCAACAACAATCGAAGACGACAAGCGCGAATTGCGCAAAGCCGCAAAGATCGATGCCGATTCTAATGAACGCTTTATGCGGGACTTACTCGGCGACGATGAGTACGAAGACTGGGACAACGACTAAGTTCTCGTACTCACAACAAAAAGACAAAAAGACAAAAGGAAAAACAATATGTGGGTATTCACCCAAACAGGATTCGTCAGCGCTGTGCGACATCGCGACGACAAAACAAAACTAATGGTTCGCGGACGAGACTCTGAGTCTCTCGAAGATCTTGCGGATATGGCGTCAGCATCAATTGATCACACACCGGGAGGAGATTATCCTTACCGAGTTACGGTCACTGATCTTCAATTCATGGAGTGGGCTGAGATGCAGATTGAAACTTTGGATTACACCAACTTTAAAAGCCGAGTAACAATCACACGCGGTGATATCTATCACGACGCCTGCATGGACGTGTGGTCAGCAATGCACCAAGTCGAAGACGCTAATGCGCGTAATCGATATGCGGCCAAGTAACTTAGACTCGCACGACAAAGCAACACTAGTGCTTGGTACAGTGCTTGCTTGCGCTATCTTGGCGGCGTTGTGCCTGTAGCTAAGCATGAATGCTATGTATGCGGAGAGATGTTTGTAAAAATAAATGACAAACTGGATCACTACATGGAAAAGCATGACGATGGCTACAAGCCACGCGGTCAGCGTCGCTTGCGAAAGGTCTCATGCTGGAGCTGCGTCAAAGAAATGGAAGTCCCAAACCTTGCCGCTGGTGAGTGGTGGCATTGCGACTGCGGGTTCGAGCTTCCTCGAAACTGGGTCAATGGCCAGCTCATTCCTGAAAACTAAAGATGTTATAGTGTACTTATCAGCAAGCACGCTGGTACAAACAAAAGGACATATTCACATGGACACAATCACAATGAAGGGTGCCGTCATCGCGGTTCTCACACTCGGCAGCACAGTTCAAATCTGGGTCGCTTCGCCAACAGGTGACTCATCAGACTCACATATCTTTGAAATGCCGGCAATATCTGACTCGCACGCTCAAGTCATTGCAAATATGTGGCGCAAAGCGTGGGATCTCCCCACAGCTAACGCTCCTCTCGAGTTCTAATCTTTAACGGTCGAGTAACGCCGTAAAACCTCATCGCGCTGGGCGGTGTCAAAGTTACTCACTCAGCCCTATAGCGGTGGTGAAACTGGCGGACACGCGAAGACACCACTTTGGTCTACTCGCCCAGTCTGAGTTCTTCGTCGTACTCAGGCTGGGCCGAGTGCTGTTTCTAAAGATGTTATAGTGTACTTATCAAGCAAACGCTTGATAAGACGAAAGGACACAATCGTGGAAACACTCACCAAACTAGAGCAGAAGGTCTTGGTTCGCCAAGCCATTGCAGAATACATCACCTTTATGAATGAGGCTTCAGCAAAGCATAATGCAGAGCATTACCCAATGCTTGAAGCGGATCTCTTCTGGATTGCCGGTGGCCAGAAATACATCAAGGTCGTGCAAGGTCGCGATCCTGAAGGTGGATCACGCACTTCGGTTCACAGCTTCGTGGACGCCCTCACAGGCGATGTCTACAAAGCAGCAGGGTGGAAAGCTCCAGCACTCAACGGAGCTCGCTACAACTTGCTCGACGAGGACTCACTCGCTCTCCTCAAAGAGCGCTTCGACGTCTACGGCGGCTACCTCTACAAGAAGTAACCACGGGGTTCGGGTCCTGGAAACAGGGCCCGGCCACCCTGCGGGTGCTATCACCACAATCACCAGGAGCGGTTCTGGCGGTTGACACCATGTGATGCTATATATCTGGGCAGTGGCTGGCCTGAAAGCAGGATAGCGGTCCTAAGAATCAGGGCCTCCTGGCGGAGCTCTGTTTGAGATTCTAAAGATGTTATAGTGTAGTTATCAGCACAACGCTGGTAACGACGAAAAGGACAAAATTATGAATGCACGCAAATGGGCACTCCTCAAAGGATCAGACATTGGGCCAATGGGACGAGGACAAGCAGGAAAGAAAAAAGTGTACGAGATCCACGTGATCAACAACACACTCACCTGCTCATGGGGCATGGCAGAAAAAGCACAACGCCAAACAAGCGTTCGCCACTTCAGCAGTCACCAGTCAGCAATCAGCGCGGCTTACGAGAAGCTCAACGCAAAGGTTGATCGCGGATACGTGATCGCTTACTCGGTCTGATCGAGTGGGACTGCTCCCCTTCGGGGGAGCACGTCCTCAGAGCACATCGCTTACGTGGTGTGTTGTGAGGGTGGAGACCCCAAACAAAAGGACACAACATGTTCACACACAAACACATACGCACAGCAACTAAATACGCACTCGGACTCTTCGCAATTTGGATTGCGGCGCTGATGATCGCAAAGTTATATGAAGTTCAGTCACAGTTCACTTGCGTGAATCCCGGTACAACAATTGTCGTTGGTGAAGGCGACTCGGCTTGGGCCATTGCTGAAAAGTATTGCACAGGCGATGTGCGTTCGGCAACAGACGCAATCGTCAAAGTGTACGGCAGCACTTTCAATCGCGGTCAAATCATCAACCTACCGTAGACGCATGGCGCACCATCGCGGTGTAGTATAGCCGCATGGGTAAAAGTCTTGCACAGGTCATCGCGGAGATGCCAGAGGATGAACGCAACGCAGTGCTTGCGGGTGTCGATATGGATGCGCTTGCTTGGGACTGGAAGTTCTGGGCACGCCCTGAACAACTTCCTCCTGCTAATGATGACTGGGCAATTTGGATGTACCTTGCGGGTCGAGGTGCAGGCAAGACTCGAAGCGCTGCTGAGTGGGTGAGAGACAAAGCCAAAGACACTTCGCATGGTCAATTGCGCTTTGCTCTTGTTGCACGTACTGCGGCTGACGTTCGTGACGTTATTGTTGAAGGCGAGTCAGGCATCATCTCTGTTTCACCACCGAGTGAGCGGCCACTCTATGAGCCATCAAAGCGACGACTGACTTGGCCGAACGGCAACACAGCAACATGCTTCACTGCTGATGAGCCTGATGGGCTTCGAGGCCCGCAGTTCACTCACGCTTGGGCAGACGAGATTGCTGCGTGGCGTCAATCACCTGACGCTGCGGGTATGACATCATGGGACAACTTACGTGTCGCAACTCGTCTCGGAAACAATCCTCAGATTATCTGCACAACAACTCCAAAGCGTGTGCCGGTTCTCTACAACTTAATCAATGAGTCAGTGAAGACTGGGCGTGTGATCATCTCTCGTGGATCAACACTTGACAACTCAGGTAACCTGTCAGAGACTTATCTTGACGCGATCACTGGTGTGTATGCGGGAACACGTTTGGCTGCACAGGAACTCTATGGCGAGATGCTGAGTGATGTTGAAGGTGCTCTGTGGACAATTGAATCTATTGACGCAGGACGACAGACAGTGATGCCACATGGTGTGTCACTTCGTTGTATTGGTGTTGACCCGTCTGTTGCTGAGCGACCAGGAGATGAGTGCGGCATTGTTGTATGTGCATCTTCAGGTGAACGAGATCTCTACAAACGACAAGCATGGATTCTCGAAGACGCGTCGATTCTTGGCTCACCTGAAGTGTGGGCTAATACGGTTGTTGCAATGGCGCGTAAGTGGGGATGTCCGGTTGTGTGTGAAGTGAACCAAGGCGGTGCTCTTGTGCGCAACGCGATCAACACAATTGATCCTTCAGTGAAGGTGCTAGAGGTTCACTCAAAGTACGGCAAAGCTTTGCGGGCAGAGCCAATCTCAATGGCGTACGATCAGGGTCGTGTTCATCACATCAACTACTTACCTGATCTCGAGTCGCAGATGTGTTCATGGATTCCTGGTGAAGGCAAGTCTCCGGACCGTGTTGACGCGATGGTGCATGCGCTTACGGCTCTTATGATCAAGCCACCTGAAGGATTCACTGGCGGTACAATCACAGCGAAGTCGCCTGCGGCTAGAAGACTTCCGGCATTTCGCGGTGGCAATAGCGGCACAGGTAAAAGCAGTGGCGCACGATTGTTCTTACCAAAGTGATGCGGCACGCTGCAATCACACTTACAAACTATAGATAAAGTAGGACCCATGAACACAGAGCACACACCAGAAGATATCAATGCGGCAACAGAAATTGAAGCCCCTGCTGAAGAAGTAGTGACACAGGAAGTAGTTGCTGAAGTCATTGCTGAAGTAATTGCTGAAGTAGTACCAGTGCGTGCGGAGCGCAGTGCGGTTGTTAGTGGTGCGGATAAAGATGAAGTGCTCTTATCTGCATGTGTGTACCGAAACTCATACGCACGTAAGTCACTCTCTGTTCATCATCTGCAGCGTCGCCTTGCGGTGCTCGGGTATCACAATGCTGATGCAGATAAAGATGGCTGGTACGGAGATCTCACGCTTGGTGCGGTTGCTGAATTTCAAGCAGACAAGAATCTCAAGGGTGCGGGTTACATGAATGCGGAGACTCTTGAAGCGATCTTTGCGGGTGACCCATATTGCACTGTAGTTCTCTGAACACACTGCACTCGTACTTCAACAAATATCTTCCGAAAAAGCTAAAGCACATTTGCTACCTGAGTAGCATGTGCCTTCCTGCATATTTATTATGCACTATGCCA
>B570J29032_109958262_pt1 | contig 12116 bp, 5 predicted proteins | sample LakMenEpi16Nov12_FD_29032 | JGI IMG/M metagenome (IMG submission 29032)
GACGTTCCTGACCATTGCCCTGCTGGTGGCTTTCGCCACTGCCGCCCAACCGGACACGGTGAACGTGCCCAACAGCACCCTGGGCTGGCGGCTTTCCCCGCACGGGACCATCCGGGTGCTGCTCATCTTCGCCGAGATCGAATGGGATGTGAACCCCGACAAGGACCCCCAGCGTGATGGTGCAGGGCATTGGCCGAAGGGGCAATTGCCGAAATGGAAGGACGAGGTCTTTGATCCGCATCCGGCCTTGCGATACAAGGGACAGGTAACGCAGTACTACCACGACATGTCCCTGGGCCGCTTTACCGTGCTGGGCGACCATTTGGAGGAGCTTATCACCATTCGGGAAAGCGAGTATCCCACCGTTGGGAACGCACACGGCATTGGGGCCCTGGCCGTACAACAGGCCAACAAACGCGGGGCACTGCGCACACGTCATGGCCTGTCGGTGACCGACTTCGACCTCTGGAAACGGGGTGGAAAGGCGGGCATGCCCAAGAGGACCGGTCCGGATACACCCCACAGCTATGACCATGTGATGGTGATCGTGCGCAACAGCGGGCTCACCCACAACCAAGGCAGCGTGGATGCGGGTAGTCCGGGCAAGTTGTTCGGCTTCGAGAGCGATACACAAAGCAGGTTCGGGGGCATGAACGCGATGCCCTACGAGATCCTGCAGCACGAGTTCAACCACCTGCTCTTCGGCGGGAACAACTTCCATGTGGGCGGCGGCAACGCGGCACAGTTCATGGGACACACCTTATGCGTGCAAGGAGGCTGGAGCATGATGGGCGGCTCCAGCAGCAGCCTGCTCACGGGCAATGCCTGGGACCGTGACCGACTGGGATGGCATCCGCCCGGTGTCACCCACCGCATCCGCGCCCGGTCGTTGCAGGGGCAGGAGGTGAACGCCGACCTCGATCCGTACAACGGAGATACCGGCGTGTACGTGCTGCGCGACTTCATGACCACGGGCGATGCGCTTCGCATTCGCCTGCCCCACCTGCCCGAGAACGAGTATCCGCAATGGATCTGGTTGGAGAACCACCAGACCCGCGCACGGACCGGCATCGCGAGTGACCGTTACCACTGGGAGGATGTGGCCGATTGTGTCTCCAAGGCCACACCGGGCATCTACGCCTATCACCAGATCGCGCGGGACGACCGCTACGGCAGTGATGTGTTCGGCGGTCATGCGGACTATCTGAAGCCACTGCTGGCCGGCGGAGCCTTCGACCATCGGCTGCGCGGTGATACGGTGGTGTTCGAATGCCTTTTCCCGAACCGCACTCCGCCCTACTACTCGGACCGGAAGAGTGCCAATCCGCTCACCGGCAACCACGACCAGGAGCTGCCCATGCACGACCGTAACAATGACGGCAAACTGGGCAAGGCGGAACACTACGTGCCGCGGATCGAGATCCGCGATGGGGTGTGGACGGACCGTGCGAGCTTCTTCGGCGATGCACGGCATGCATTCACGCCACAAGGTTCTTCGCGACTGGGCATGGCCACCAATCCTTCGACCGCCAACACCCTGACGCTACTGAGCAACAACACTCGCGCCAGCAACAAGGGAAAGGCGCCGGACAACCGCGTGATCCACCTGAACGGCATCGCGATCGAACTCCTAGAGCAACGCAGCAACGGCGACATGGTGATCCGCTTGCGGAACGATGACCACCTGCTCCATGGCTTCGTACGCTGGTGTGCCGATTCCATTGTGCTGCACCGGCCTCCCTACCACGACCGGAAAGCGCTGGTCATTACCAACGGATCGACCCTGCTGCTGGACCGATCGGCCACGCCCACACGCATGACGGACCCCGAAGAGCTGCGCGGTACCACCTGGTACAGCGGGCCTACGCGGTTCACCCTTTCCGCCGGTGCGCACATGCAATGCCAGGCGGGTGGCACCTTGAAGTTGACCAACGGCAGTGTGCTGCACGTGATGCCGGGTGGGACCCTGGAACTGAACGAACGCAGCAAAGTGCTGGTGGATGCGGGATGCCTGATCGTGGAACACGCGCACAGCACGCTGCTGGCCAATGCCCGCACCCTGAAGAAGCTCCGGAAGAAAGGCCGATTGGTGACCGTGGCTCAGTAAGCCCGCACGTTGCGCCCCTCCATGTAGTTGATGAACGCCCGGTTCACGACACGGTTACCTCCCGGTGTGGGGTAGTTGCCGGTGAAGTACCAGTCGCCGCTATGCTCCGGGCATGCGGCATGCAGGCCCTCGATGCTCTGGAACACCAGCTTCACTTCGGCATTGATGTCAGCGGGTGTGAGCAGTTCGGCGATCTTATCACTGACCTGTTGCGCGGTGAACGGCCTGTAGATGTCCTTCACCACGTTCTCCTGTTCGGCCAGCGGACGTTCCACCATGGCACGGGCACGATCATAGACATCATCGATGATGTTCTCCTGCTTCGTTTCCTTCAACAACGCAATGGCCGCTTGGAACGCTGCGAGGTCACCCATCTTGGCCATATCGATGCCATAGCAATCCGGGTAGCGGATCTGGGGCGCACTGCTCACCACCACGATCTGCTTGGGGCCGAGGCGGTCCAGCATCTTCAGGATGCTCTGCTTCAACGTGGTGCCGCGCACAATGCTGTCATCGATCACCACCAGGTTGTCCACACCGGGACGCACGGAACCATAGGTGATGTCGTACACGTGTGCCACCAGATCATCGCGGTCGTCATCGTTGGTGATGAAGGTGCGCAGCTTGGCATCCTTGATCGCCACCTTCTCCAAGCGTGGCCGCAGCGAGAGGATCTTCCGCAGCTCGGCGGCATCGATCTTCGGGCCCAGTTCCATGATGCGCCTTTCCTTCACCCGGTCCAGCTCATCCTCCATTTCCTTCAACATGCCGTAGCACGCCACCTCAGCGGTATTCGGTATGAAGCTGAAGACGGTGTTCTCCAGATCATGGTCCACGGCCTCCAGTATCGCAGGGCAAACTGAACGCCCCAATGCGATGCGCTCCTGGTACACATCGCGATCACTACCACGGCTGAAGTAGATCCGCTCAAAGCTGCACGATCGCTTCTCCATGGGTTCTCGCACCAGTTCCTCCCGGAAGCTGCCGTCCTTGCGAATGATGAGGGCGTGCCCGGGCCGCAGTTCCTGAACCTGCTCGGTGCGCAGGGCGAAGGCGGTCTGGATGGCTGGCCGCTCGCTGGCCACCACCACCACCTCGTCATCCGCATACCAATGGCAGGGGCGGATACCCGATGGGTCGCGCAGGACAAAGGCGTCACCGTGGCCCATCATGCCGGCCAGGGCATAGCCGCCGTCGAAATCGAGCGCACTGTTCACCAGGATCTGGCGCACATCGAGCTTCTCACTGATCACTTGTGTGATCTGTCGATCGTTGTAACCGAGCTGGCGATGGATCTGCGCCAGGCGGTCGTTCTCCACATCCAGGAAGTGCCCGATCTTTTCGAGCACCGTCATGGTATCGCTGCGCTCCTTGGGGTGCTGACCGATGGAAACGAGCAGGTCGAACAGCTCGTCCACGTTGGTCATGTTGAAGTTGCCGGCCACCACCAGGTTACGCGTCATCCAGTTGTTCAAGCGGCGGCGCGGGTGGCAGTTCTCCAGGCTGTCGCGGCCGAAGGTGGCATAGCGGAGATGGCCCAACAACACCTCACCCATGAACGGCATGGCCTGTTTCAGCAGGACGGCATCCCCGGCCACGGCGGGGTCGGCCGCAAGGGCATCCGCGTAGCCTTTGTTCACCTTGCCGAAAATTTTCTGGATCGCCTGCTTGTCCGTACTGCGCTCCCGGTCGATGTAGTTGAACCCGGGCTTCGGATCGATCTTGATGGAAGCGATGCCAGCACCGTCCTGGCCCCGGTTGTGCTGTTTTTCCATCAGGAGGTACAGCTTCTTCAAGCCGTACAGGGGCGAACCATAGCGGTCCTGGTAATACGAAAGGGGCTTTCGGAGGCGGATGAGCGCGATGCCGCACTCATGCTTGATGGCGTCGCTCATGCTGATGGGCCGGACACCCGGCAACGCTGGCAAAGGTACTGAACCGAGGCAAGGGGGCGTTCAGGCCCGGCCAACAAGCAACTTTCGGGGCGTAAAGCTTGTCTTAGGGGCGTAACTTGGCGAACGGGACCTCTTGAACGTGCTCAGGCTTTTATCCATATGGTGTCTATTGGCCTCGTTGCCTGTGCTGGCGGCGCCTTCCAAGGCACGGTTCACCGAGAACAAGGGCCAATGGCCGGAGCAGGTGCTTTACAGGGCCTTGGTACCTGGTGGCGCCCTGTTCGTGGAGCGCTCGGCCTTCACCTTCGTGCTCAGCACGGGAGGGGCCCGGGAGCACCATCCCCACGATGCCGATGGCGCTGCGGACCACGAGCCGTTACGCACCCATGCCTACCGGGTGCATTTCGTGAACGGGCGGGCACAGGAGGCCTTGGGCAGCCTTGACCAGGGGTTCTACGAGAACTATTTCCTGGGGAACGAGCCTGCCCAATGGGGCACGGGCTGCAGGGTGTTCGGCGAAGTGCTGCTGAAGAACGTGTGGCCGGGGATCGACCTGCGCATCGATGGGAGCCAGGGCATCAAGTACGACCTGGTCGTTTCTCCGGGAGCGGACCTGCGCCTGATCCAACTCCGCTATGAGGGACAGGACGCACTGGTGCTGAAGGACGGTTCGCTGCATGTGCAGTTGAGCAATGGCACGGTGGTGGAGCATGCCCCGGTGAGCTTCGTGGAGCGCCATGGCATCACGAAGGAGGTCGCTTCGGCCTACGTGCTGAGCGGGAACACGATCGGTTTCCACTTCTGCGGCCGCCCTGGTGTGCGGTCGGGGGCCTTCTGCCTGCAGCCCGGGGACCGTATCACCATCGACCCCACCCTGGCCTTCGCGAGCTATACGGGCAGCAGTGGCGACAACTTCGGCTTCACGGCCACTTATGATGATGCAGGGCACCTGTATGGTGGCGGCATTGTGTTCCAGACCGGTTACCCGGTCACCACGGGAGTGCTTCAGAACGACCTGGCCGGTGGCACCATCGATATCGGCCTTTCCAAGTGGACGGCCGACGGCTCGCAGTTGGTCTGGAGCACCTACCTCGGCGGGAACGCGAGCGAAACGCCGCACAGCTTGGTGGTGAACGATGCTGAGGAGTTGTTCGTGATGGGCGCGTCGGGCTCCACCGATTTCCCAGTGACGCCGGGTTGCTATGATGCCACGTTCAACGGAGGAACGGCCATTGATGCCTTCTTGAACGGCTGGGTCGGCGTGAGCGGCGGGTACGGCTTCGGGCACCCTGGTGGGACGGACATCATTCTCGCCCGCTTCAATGCGACCGCCACCGCCCTGATCGGCTCCACGTACATCGGTGGCACAGGGAACGATGGGCTGAACAACACGGCCGTCCTCTCGAACAACTACGGTGATGCGTTCCGGGGCGAGGTGATCCTGGATGGCAACGGTGCGCCGATCATCTGCACCAGCACCCAAAGCGCGAACGCGCCGACCACTCCAAATGCAACGCAGGCCGCCTTCGGCGGGGTCCAGGACGCGTACCTCTTCCGCATGAACCCGGCACTGACCGCGCTGGACTGGGCGACCTACCATGGTGGTTCCACGGGGGATAGTGGCTACGGTGTTCAACTGGACAGCAATGGCGAGATGTTCTTTTCCGGGGGGACCGTCAGCGGTGACCTCCCGCTCGCTGGCACACCCTTCATTGGCGCTCCTGCCGGCACAGCGGACGGGTTCGTGGTGCGCTACAACGCCTCCGGTTCCGTGATGGTCGCAGGCACCCGCCTGGGCACTGCGGCTTACGACCAATGCTACTTCATCCAGCTGAACGCGACCGATGAGGTCTTCGTGGTGGGGCAGTCCATGGGTGACTACCCTATCACCCCGGGCAAGTACGCCAACCCGAACAGTCTGCTGTTCGTGCACAAGCTGACGCACGACCTGAGCACCTCACTGTGGAGCACACGCCTTGGCAACGGCAGTACCAACGCAGGCTTCTCCCCCACCGCCTTCCTGGTGAGCGACTGTGACCAGATCTACATCAGTGGGTGGGGAGGGCTCAGTGGTGCCGGCATCCAAGGCATGCCCTTGAGCGCCGACGCGTTCCAGAGCACCACGGACGGATCCGACTTTCACCTGATGGTGCTGGAGGCCGAGGCCACGGCATTGAACTATGGGACCTACTTCGGTGGCGCGCTGAGCAATGAGCATGTGGACGGTGGCACCAGCCGCTTCAGCAAGAACGGCACGGTATACCAGGCCGTGTGCGCCGGATGCGGTAGTAATGATGATTTTCCGACCACGCCGGGGGCCTGGAGCAACTCCAACAACAGCTTCAACTGCAATCTCGGGGTGTTCAAGTTCAGCTTGGGGCAGCCGCAAGCCGTGATCGGCATCGATGGTCCGTCCTCCATCTGCGTGAACAGCACGGCCCAGTTCATCAACAACAGCCTTGGAGGCACCGATTTCACCTGGGATTTTGACGATGGCAGCGCAGGCTCCACCGAAGAGGAGCCGGAGCATCTGTTCAGCACACCAGGCACCTACAATGTGACCATGGTGCTGGCCGACAATACCGGTTGCGGACAACCTGACACGGCCACGGTGACCGTGATCGTGCTGCCGCCCCCGACCGCCACCGTGGAGCCAGCGCCAGCCCTCTGTCCGGGCGGCACCACCCAGTTGCAGGCCAGCGGAGGTAGCACCTACGCATGGTCCCCTCCCACGGGGCTGAACGCCACCGATGTGCCCGACCCATGGCTCACCCCCACCTCTTCAGGAAGCTGGACTGTTGTGGTGGGTGATGTTTGTGGAACGGACACGGCCGTGGTGGAGGTGACGCTTTTCGGTGGTGGGATCGAGCTGACGAACGACACCACCATTTGTCAGGGCACCCAGGCTCCACTTGAAGCATCCGGCGGGGTCACTTATTCGTGGAGCCCGGGGAACAGCCTTTCCGATCCGGACATTGCCAATCCGGTAGCCAGCCCCACGGAGACCACGACCTATGTGGTGACGGCGACCACGCCGGAGAACTGCGTGTTCCAGGATTCGGTCACTGTGAACGTGTTCTTCGCACTTCCTGAACCAGCGTTGTCGGATACCATCATCTGCCTCGGTGATTCCATCGTGCTCTCCACCGGGATCGCGGACAGCTATGTATGGCAGGCGGCACTTGGTATCGCTCCGCTCAACATACAGTCACCCACCTTTTTCCCACAACTGCCCACGCTCTTCGTGGTGACCATGGCGAACTCCTGCGGATCGGTGCAGGATACGGTGTTCATTGATGTGGTGAGCGTGGAGGCGGATGCCTGGCCTGATGCCTTGATCTGTCCAGGCATTCCGGTCCAATTGGGTGCCAGCGGCGGAACCGACTATTCCTGGTCACCGTCATCCGGCCTGGACGATCCGAACAGCGCCACGCCCATGGCGACCCCCACTGGCAGCACCACCTATTCGGTCGTGGTCTCCAATGAGCTGGGTTGTAGCGATATCGCACAAGTGACCGTGTCGCTGCGTCCACTGCCCTTCGTATCTGCTGGTCCTGATATGATCATCGATTTCTGGGAACCCGTTGAATTGTATGCCGAAGGGAACGGCACACTGAGCTGGTCGCCCACTAGCGGGTTGGACGACCCCACGAGTGCTAGCCCGGTCGCCCGGCCCGAGGAGAGCACCACGTACACGGTGACCGTGACCGACCCCGATGGTTGCACGGCATCGGACATGATCACCATCATCGTGAACGGAACGCTCTATGTGCCGAACACCTTCACCCCGAACGGAGATGGTGCGAACGATCTGTTCGGTGCCGAGGGCAAGGATATCGCCACGTTCCGGATGATGATCTTCAACCGTTGGGGGCAGGAGATCTGGAGCACGAGCTCACTTTCTGGCAGATGGGATGGCACACACAACGGTGTACCCTCACCCATCGATACCTATGTCTGGAAGTTGGAGGCCACGGAGCTCAGTGGGCGTACACGCGATGCCATCGGGCACGTGAACCTGGTGCGTTAAGACCGATCACCGAAAGCGGTCGCGGCCAAGGTCGAGCCACTTCAGCGCCGCACCGCTCAGCAGCATCTCCTTGGTAGCGGCATCGTAGGGCATGCTCTTGATCAGTTGGCCGGGTTCCAGTTCGCCCAAGGGAAAGGGGTAGTCCGTGCCCATGGCCACCTTATCGGCGCCCATCTGGTCCACCACCAGGTTGAGCATAGCGGGATCATGCACGAGCGCATCGATCCAGAACTTGCCGAGGTACTCGCGCGGATTCACGTTATTGTCCACGGCGCAGAGATCGGGTCGCACCAGGAACCCGTGCTCGATACGGCCCAGTGTCGCCGGGAATGAACCGCCGCCGTGTGCAAAAGCCACCCGCAGACGGGGCAGCCTCTCGAAGAGCCCGCTGAATATCATGCTCACAATGGCCGTGGTGGTCTCCACGGGCATGCCCACCAGCCAGGGCATCCAATACTTGTCCATGCGGTCGGCACCCATCATGTCCCACGGATGCACGAACACGGCCATGCCCAGTTCCTGGCAGGCCTCGAAGATCTGGAACAAGCGCGGCTCGCCCAGGTTGAGGCCATGGATGTGCGTTCCGATCTGGATGCCCGCAAGTCCAATGCGCTTGCACCGTTCCAACTCCTGTATGGCCAGCTCGGGATCCTGCATGGGAATGGTGCCCAAGCCTACGAACCGTTGCGGCCAACGATGCACAATGCCCGCGATATGGTCGTTCAGGAACATCGAAAGGTCCAGCGTATCCTGTGGCTTCGCCCAATAGCTGAACATGACCGGCACCGTGCTGAGCACCTGCACGTCAACCCGGTGGTGGTCACACTCGCCGATGCGCACTGCGGGGTCCCAGCAATTAGCCTGCACCTCGCGGAAGAACTTGTCGTCCATCATCATTCGGGCACAGCCGGGTCGATGATGGTCCAAATGAATGAAGCCCCGGTACCCGTACTTCGATCCGAAGTCCGGGATGTTCTCCGGAAGGATGTGCGTATGGATATCGATGGAGAAGAACTCGGCCATTCCGCTGCTCTTATACGAAGCGGGGGTCGGTCTCCATCACATGTCCGCACTTCTTACAGGTGCGCAGGTCCTCGCTGGCGTAGAACTCGCGGAAGCGGGGAATGAAATCGGTCTCGATGTTGTGCAACACGAAACGATACTCGTGCAGCATGTTGTTGCACTTCTCGCAATACCACTGCAGACCATCCTGCATTTGTCGATCGTCGCGCTTGCACTCGATCACCAGGCCTACGGTGTTCGCGCCGCGGCGAGGCTGGTGGGGCACATTGGCGGGCAACAGGAACATCTCACCCTCCTTGATCGGTATGGTCACCGCCTTGCCGTCCTCCTGGATGCCCACCTCGATGTCACCTTCGATCTGGTAGAACAGTTCCTCGGTCTCGTTGAAGTGATAGTCCTTGCGCGCATTGGGTCCACCAACGATCATGACGATGTAGTCGCCGGCCTCCTTGTACAGGTTCCTGTTGCCCACGGGCGGTTTGAGCAGGTCGCGGTTCTCATCGATCCAACCTTTCAGGTTGAAGGGTCTGCGGATGGCCATGGGTAGGTGTTTCGGAGGCCTAAAGGTAGGCGGGGCCTGTTGAATGACGAAGGCGCCCGCTGGAAGCGGACGCCTTGGTCTATGGTGTATGTAAGTGGGGTTCAGTCCTTGGAGGTACGGCCTGCCTGTAGCAATGCCGCGCCATTGGTCCGCATCATGTCCGCGGTGTATTGTTGGTCTTGTACGAAGGCCATGGCCTGTTTGTTCCATCGCACAATGGCAAAGGGGAAATCCAGGGCATCGGTGTCGGCCCCTTCATACTTGGATGCCGGCAGCATGCTCATGGTCATTTCAAGGGGTGGGATGGCGATCATCTCAGCGGGGATCTTCGCGCGGGTATCCACCAGCACACGCTTGGGCAGAAAGCCCTCCTTTTGGAACACGAGCGCGAACTCCTTGTTGAGCCCCAGGCCCAAGCCGAAGCGTCCGCTCTTGTCCGTGACCTGACGGCCCACGATCTCGTTGCCCTCGTAAACGACCACCTCACAGCCGGCGAGTTTCTTCTCGCCATCCGAGATGCGCCCTTCGATCTCCAGGATGCGCTCCTCACCCGCCGCTTGAGCGAAAAAGTGCGGTGCGGATCCGATGCACACGGAAAGGACCAAGGTCTTGAGAACGTTGCTGTACATGGCCTTTTCTACGCGAGCACGGTCCCACGGGTTGCAATGCCGAATTCCGGCCAAAAAAAGAACGGGGCAGGAAAACCCTGCCCCGTTCCTGTTCCATCGGTCAACTCTTAGCGGACCACCACACGCAGGTTGGTCACCTGCACGCCGGAGGTCAGGCGCACCGTGTACATGCCCGGGGCGAAAGCACCGAGGTCCATGGTGTGGCGCTGACCATTGGTCATGGCGCGACCTTCCTGGGCCACCACACGGCCACCCATATCCACCACTTCCATGTTCACGGTAGCATCAGCACCACGGTAGTTCAAGGTCACCAGACCCTCGGTGGGGTTCGGGTAGAGGCCCCAGGTGAGCTGGTCCGCCTCGGCAACACCAATGCAGATCTCCACGGTCACGGTCACGAACGTAGCGCTCAGCTCAAGGCAGGTGCCCGTGTTGGAGAGATCCGCTATGTCAGCACCCACATCGGCACCCAATAGGCTTCCATCGTAAGAGACACCCCATACATGGTAAACACCTACTGCAGCACTGTTAAAGTCAAGCGCATTGCCTGAAAGGAGCGTTACAATGCGGTCGCTTTCATCCGTCAGCACATACGTGTAGTTGTTCGTGGAAGTGCTGCTGGTCGCGAAATCGATCACATCGGCTTCGCTGTCTTGGCAGATATTCACGGAAGGCGCACCACCGGCGGTCGTTACATCACCGCCCTCGCAGGCCACACAGACCTGAACGGTGACCTGGGCACCTGCCACATCAAGGCTTGCGCAAATGGTGCCACCGCCTTGGATCAAAAGGGCGTTCACGTCGAAGCCTGTCGTCACACCGAACTCCACGATGCTGAGGTCAAGCGTGTTGGGGTCGTAGACCAGGGTATGAATGGTGTAATCACCTTCAGCGGTGACCATGAAATCGGGGCTGCTAGCGGCATCAACAATGACCAGACCAGCGCCTTGGGTGAGCACATAGATCTTCTCGAACCCGGCCGGAACCACGATGTTGCCGTCCGGCGTTGCGGTCAGCACGGCCATGTCATCCACGAGGCAAACGAAGGGAGCATCCGCTGTGATAGTACCAGCGACCGCATCGCACTGGATACAGACCTCCACGGTTATCGGTGCACCGACGACATCGAGGCTACCACAGATAGCGCCTCCGCCTTGGATCAGCAGGGCGTTCACATCGAACCCGGTGGTCACACCGATCTCCACGATGCCAAGATCAAGCGTGTTGGGATCGTAGACAAGCAGGTGAATGGTATAGTTGCCTACTTCGGTCACCATGAAATCCGGGCTTGGGGCCGCATCCACGATCACCAGACCAGCACCTTGGGTGAGCACATAGATCTTCTGGAAACCGGTGGGCACCACAACATTGCCATCGGAGGTGGCCGAGATCATGGCCATGTCGTCCACCAGGCAAACGTTGGACTCATTCGCAGTGATCGTACCAGCATCCGCGTCACAGGTGACACACACCTCCACCGTTACAGGAGCTCCGGTCACGTCGAGGCTACCGCAGATAGAGCCACCGCCTTGGATCAACAGGGCGTTCACATCAAAGCCCGTGGTCACTCCGATCTCCACAATGCCAAGGTCCAGCGTAGTGGGGTCGTAGACCAAGGTGTGGATCGTATAATTCCCTTCGGTCTCCACCAGGAAAGCCGGAGTTGCTGCAGCATCGATGATGACCAGTGCAGCACCCTGGGTGAGCACGTACAAGGTCTCGAAGCCGGCAGGCACGTTGGCGTTCCCATCGGCCGTTGCGCTGATAACGGTCTCGTCCACCACGAAACACACCTCCGACAGATCGGCGGTCAGCGTTCCCGCATCAGCATCGCAGGTCACGCAGTTCTCCGCCACGATCGGTGCTCCGGCCACATCAAGGCTGCCGCAGA
>B570J29032_109958260_pt1 | contig 12107 bp, 15 predicted proteins | sample LakMenEpi16Nov12_FD_29032 | JGI IMG/M metagenome (IMG submission 29032)
TATATTTATTTAGAAGAGCATCGAACTTTTGATGAGAATTCTATTGTTGAACAGCTTGAAGAGCTTATTCAAAATGATATTAATATAGGAGAAGCAGATAGGGCTAGATTAGAAGAAACAAAAAAAGCTGAACCTAGTTTGGAAAGAATGATAGTTAACGAAAAAAGACTTCGTAAAGCTAACGAAGGTAGAGCAGCTAACAAGAACGAAATAGATAGAACTTTTAAAAGTATAGTTGAGAAATGAATAAGACTGTTTTAATTACAGGGGTTGCTGGCTTGTTAGGATCTAGATTAGCAGACTGGATTATAAAGAACAAACCAGGTTACAGAGTAATAGGAATCGATGACTTGAGCGGAGGCTATAAGGAGAACATCCACCCAGATGTAACTTTCTGGCAAATGGATCTGGTTGATCATCCTATCGAAAATTGTTTTGAAGCTCATAAGCCTGATTACGTATTTCACTTTGCAGCCTATGCTGCAGAGGGACTGTCTCCTTTTATACGCACATACAACTACAAGAACAATCTAGTAGCTACAGCTCGGATTGTTAATGAATGCATCAAGCATGATGTAGAAAGGCTGGTGTTTACCTCTACCATGGCCGTTTACGGATTTGGAGAGGGAGGTATTTTTCATGAGGATATGAAGCGCTCTCCAATCGATCCTTACGGAGTAGCTAAATCAGCTTGTGAGCATGATATTGAAATCGCCAACCAGCAGCACGGACTTGACTACTGCATTATCAGACCTCATAACGTCTACGGCGCTAATCAAAACATCTGGGACAAGTACCGCAACGTTCTTGGGATTTGGATGTACTATCATATGGAAGGTCAGCCGGTAACTATTTTTGGAGACGGTACTCAAAAGAGAGCATTTAGCTACATCGATGATTCTTTAGAACCTCTATGGAATGCTGCAGTACGCCCTGAAGCTTCCAAGCAGATTATTAACCTAGGAGGTATTCAAGAGTATTCTATCAACGAAGCAGCTGATATTCTAACTGAAGTTGTTGGAGGTGCTGAAAGAGTTTATTTAGAGAAACGCCACGAGGTACATTACGCTATCCCAACCTACGACAAGTCTATCGAGCTACTAGGATTCCAGCACAAAACAGATCTTAAAGAAGGTTTGACTAAGATGTGGGAATGGGCTCAGCACCAACCTAAACGAGAGAGATTTGTTTGGGAGAATTACGAAATAGAAAAAGGAATTTATTCGTTCTGGAAAAAATAAACATGAAGCGGATTGTTATAATTCCTTGCTTTGGTGAAGGGCACTTTACTGCCTTACAGATTGAAAATCTTGTAAACACTATAAAGCCTACTCACATTATTTACAATGAAGGACTATTCCCAAAAGGACCTGAAAATAAAGGAGGAGTAGATGAAAGCTTTCGTAAAGAGTTCTGTTTCGAGGATACTAACCTAGCCTGGGATACGCAAGTAGTACAAGCAGCTGTAAAAGAAGCTCAAATAAAGTACCCCGAGATACAAATTACCTGGAATGCAGTAGACTACTCAGCCATAGATGCTAACGACTGCTACGTACATTCAGTTAGTAACTTTGAAGAATTAGGTGTAGTTGTACAAGAAGGAGATTTGATATTTCCTCTCGAAGGAGATGTATTCTTTCACAAAAATGATACCGACTTACTAGAAGAACTTATCTCCAATTTAAATCCTGATGAAGGTCTTCAAGCTCCGTACTTAGACTTTATGGAGAATCAATACTACATAGAGGCAGAAAGTTTAGATCCTTCCCGCATTCATAAAAGAAGAATTGTTATTAAGTTTGGAACCTGGGAATACTACAGAGAGGTTGTAAAGAACTTCACAAGTCAGAAATACCCTCAGCTAACAATCTTTCCAAGATACGTATTTCACTATGCCTGGTGGAGACCCGGTAAGTATAAAGATCTTAGATTTAGACAACTCATACGCCCAGAAGCTTACAGAAATGCTTTTAAGTCTGCATTAGAGCAGGCTAAGCATAACAACCAGGACAATATTATTATCAGGCCGGATAGATTAGAAGCTGATCCTCTACGTTATATAACTCGAATTAATATAGATCACCCGTTGGAGATCTATACTCATCCTAACTATATTAAAGCATTATGACACTAGCTGAAAACAAATACCAGGAACACTGTGGGAGGTATTCCGATATACATGAACATTTACCTACACTTTATAAGTATGCAGCTGAATGTGATCATGTAACTGAGATGGGAGTTCGTGAAGTAGTATCTACTTGGGCTTTCCTGCATGCAAAACCTTCTCGGTTAGTTTCGTATGACCTATTTACATCTTCAAATATTTCACTAGCCAAGCAAGCTGCAAAAGAAATTGAAGTTGATTTTACTTTTATACAAGCAAACGTATTAGATGTTGTAATAGAAGAGACAGACTTACTTTTTATAGACACCTGGCATAAGTACGGGCAACTATCTCAGGAACTTCCAATGCATTGCAACGCTGTACGTAAGTACATTATACTACACGATACGACAAAGTACGCAACTCAGGATGAAGGTACTTGGGGCCGGTATAGCGATCAAAGGACAGAAGGCAAACAGAAGGCTGGACTCTGGTCAGCTGTTGAAGAGTTCTTAGAAATAAACCCCGAGTGGAGTATTGCTGAAAGATTTACAAACAATAACGGACTTACTGTACTTAAAAGAATATGAGACAACTAGCTGAAGAGATAATTAGGGAGGGTATTACAAAGGTAAGCCTTGAAAGATTCGAAACAATAATTAGGCATTTTGATAAAATTAATGCAGTAGAAGGAGATATTATTGAATGCGGAGTATGGAAAGGTGGAATGGGAGTCTTTCTTTCAAAAATATTCGAAAACAGAACTATCTGGCTTGCCGACAGCTACCAAGGGTTTGAAAACCAAAAAACCAGTACCTACTTTTTTAAAGATGAAAATCACCATGAAGGACCCAGAATGGTTGCACCTCTACAAATAATTCAGGACAGCCTTAAAAAATTTGGCCTTGAAGAAGGTAATCGTATTAAGTTTTTAAAGGGGTTTGTAAAAGATACTTTGCCTGATGCAGGCATAGGTACCATTGCACTACTCAGAGTAGACGTCGATGCCTACTCGGCAACTAGAGATGTATTGGATAACCTGTACGACAAAGTACAAAAAGGAGGTTATATTATTTTTGATGATACTAGCCTCAACGAATCTCGAGCAGCAATAAAAGACTTTATACAAGAACGAGGTATTTCTTTCACTCTACTCCACCCCGAAACTGATAAGGAAGTAAATCTAAATACAGGCTCTCTTCCTTCCGGATGTTACACAATTAAACAATAGTATGAAAACACTAGCAGTTATTTACAACCACAATCTTCCTGATCTAACCGATCAGCTTTTTGAATCTCTAGAAGCACATAGAGATGATTCTTATGACCTAATCATTATAGATAACGGTTCTACACCGGAAGGTAAAAGCAAATACACTACTCACGAGACAGGACAGAATGTTTACTTTGGGGGAGCTTTAAACCTTGCTATGCAATTGTTTTTAGAGAATAAAGAATACGACAGTCTGCTTTCTCTCAATAACGATTTAATTCTACATGGAGGTAACTTTGTTAAATCTCTTCGCAAAGCTATGTTCGAAAAAGATTACAAAATTGTTTCTCCTTGTGTACTACAGCCTCAAAAGAACCAGTGCAAATGGAAGTATGTTCATTGCTGGTCTGCTACCGAAGTACGTGATGTTAAGTGGGTAGACTTTCAAGCACCTTTAATGCATAGAGACTTAGTTGAGAAGATTAGTCAGTTTTCTAATCAGCTGATCTACGGCTGGGGACAGGATGTATACTCAGGTATTGTTTGTGAACAGAACAACTGGAAAGTTGGAGTAGTTGACTGGTGTCCAGTCATACATTACTCAGCTCAGACCTACAAGCAGGAAAAAAGTAACTTATCTCTAAATGAATACTGTATGAATGCAGAAGGAAATATGTTTAAGTTCTTTGAAAATAACGATTTAGTTCGTATATTCAATGAATACAGAACTCTCTCTGCAAATTATACCTATGCGTAACGTTGTCTTCATCACGAATCTAGCCACAAACTACGATACTGTTAACTATTCTCAGTTCTGCTTAAACACCTGGCAGCACTGGTGCAAGCGACACGATGTAGAACTCATCGTATTAGATCAACCTCTAGTAGATCCTACTGAGATGAAAGCTACCTGGCAGAGGTGGTACGTCTTAGACATACTAGAGACAAATAATATTGAGTACGATCAGGTAGCACTGGTGGATATCGATACGATGATTCACTGGGATGCTCCTAACTTCTTTAATGAGACTAAGCATAATCTAGCAGCTTGTGTGGATAATGACAACGTAGGATGGGTATGGCAGAGCTTGAAAGGCTACCAGCACCTCTTCCCAGAAGTCAAATTGGATTGGGTTGATTACTACAATTGCGGATTCGTAGTAATAAACAAGCAGCATAGAGATCTTTGTACTGCTATTACTGACTTCTGGCATAAAAACTCAGAAACTCTAGTATACTTACAGACAACTCTGCGCAAAGGAACAGATCAAACTCCTGTTAATTACCTCACCCGGCAGTCAGAGTACGATGTAACACTATTGAGTAAGAGATGGAATCTAACTCACCTTAACCGGAAAGAACTGCTCAATGATTTTATGTTCGTTGACTGCGGATATGTATGGCATTTTAATGGGTTTGACAAAGAACATCGCCTAAGCTTTATGAGTCAGACCTGGGATAAATACAAGTCAAACTATGGGAACTAAATTTGCTATTGGATGTCTCGTACAATGGTACGAAGTACATATGGTAGAAGAATACTTCAGCACTCTACGCAAATCTATCGATAGCTACTTAGGAGAAGTTTTAGTAGATATTCTAGTATGCGCCAGTCAAGAACTAGAAGTAGCCCAGCAAGGAAAGTTAGATTATTGCTTAGATACGATTAAAGACCTTGCTAGGAAGTATAACTTTAGCAGCAACGTAACACCTGACTTAGTTACTATCGCTCAGTACAGACGAGACTTCAACAACAACTACTGTAACCTAGTTGATATACTTGTATGGGGGGAATCTGATATGTTAGTCCCGCAACAAGCCTTTACGGTATTAGATTACCTACATCAGTCTGTCCCTGATACCCCTAAGTACATTACAACATTTGCTATTTGTAAGATGTGGGATAAGAGCTGGGAACCTCTAGAACACCCAGAGTTTACAGACAAGCCTTTTATCGAAGGAGATAGTGAGAACTGGTGGAATATTCCCTACACGATGACCGAGCAGGAAATGAATAAGTTTAACAATATTGAAGACTTACAGGTAACTTCCATAACCCCTCATAAATTTAATGGATGTGGATTAGCAATATCCTCAGAAATTATTAAAGCAGGAGTTAATATACCCTCTTCTGTCTTCTTTATTCACGAAGATACAGCTTTCATGCATGTGCTTAGTCGGCTGCTTCCTGCAATTCCGCAGTACCATTTTAAGAACTTGCTTGTAGTCCATAATAGAAAGCATCCTAGTAAGAGAAATTACATTGCAGGTGAGCAAGTTTTTGAAGCAAAGGACATAGATAGTAAAAGAAAATCCCACAACTGGTACAAGTTAGCTAACGAATACTGTAGAAGTAATTCAAACAATTTATTTAATCCTAATTATAAATCCTACACCTGGAAAGACGTTTTTAAAAATGCTTAGAATCTACTACAGAATATCAGAAACAGGTTATAACAAAGTTAAACCTTCTTTTATTAACAACGAGAACTGCTTACGAAATTTTGTGAAACATTTCGATCCTAGTACCATAACAGTAATAGCTGACAATATAGGAGAGGAAACTTTTGCAATGATCTCCAAGTATGTACCGGTTGAGAATATACAGAAGCACTCTGTAGGTAACGGAGCAGGTACTTTTAATTTAGCGTTAGATCAAGCTCTTAAATTAGAAGACGACACTACTGTGTATTTTGTAGAGAATGATTACCTACACAGGGCCGGAGCAAGAAAGGTCTTAGAGGAAATATTTCTAGCAGGTGTAAACTACGTGACTCTCTACGATCATCCAGATAAGTACATACTCGCTGAACATGGAGGAAACAAGCTATGCAAAGACGGACCTGAAGTCACTCGAGTATTTGTATCTCAGCACACTCACTGGAAGGTAACTAATTCTACCACTATGACTTTTGCTACTAAGGTCAAGACCTTGAAAGCAGATGAAGATATCCTGCGCAAGTACACAAACGGAATTCACCCAGAGAGTGGAAAGGTAACGGGACATCCTTACGACTTCTCTATGTTTTTGGAATTAAACGCTCGCAAGCGTATATTAATAAGCCCTATACCTGGGTACTCTACTCACGGAGAAACATATTTTATGTCTCCTTTAATAAATTGGCAAAGCGAAGTTGATGATTACCACGTGCATCTCCACTAATAATAACTTAAACTACCTTAAGCTAGCTATTGCTTCTGTAAGGAAGAATGCATACTATAAGGGCCAACCTATTATTGTGCATGCTGAAAACTGCACTGACGGAACGGATGAATGGCTGCAAGCAGAGGCTTTAAGCTTAGGAGTAGAGTATTATATTGATCATAATACTAAACCTAAAGGTATTGGAGGGGGAATGAACTTCTGCGTCGATAAAGCTCAGTCAGAGTTTGTTAACATTATTCATTCTGATATGTGGATAGGCCCTAACCAGGACTTAGAACTGCTTAAGCTATTTGAAAATACTAAGAGTAAATTAATTGCTTCTTCGTTTAGAATACAACCTAAAATCTTCCCAACCGATCCAGACTATAGACCGGGAACAGTATTCTTCCCACCTGAGGCATTTGGGGAGTTTCACTACAATTTTAACTCTGAATTATTTGACCAATTTGCCTCAGAGTTTTCTGAATTAAACAAAGAAGCTGTAGTACGCAAAGGAGGTGGAGCAGGGTTTTTCTGTCGCAAAAAAGACTTTGTTAATATTGGTGGAAACGATCCTATCTTCTCTCCGTCAAGTTGGGAGGATATGGATCTGTTTATCAGAATGCAGGTTGAAGGGTATGAGTTTAAAATGGTTGCTACTTCAGTACTGTACCACTTCTCTGCAAGAGGAAGTCACTTTAAAGAAGATAATTTAAAAGAAAAATCTGATAGGCAAAAATCAGCAGAGTTAGCTAATGTTGCTAAGTTTGGGAACAAGTGGGGACAGCTACCCGAGCATGATGAGCATACTTTTGTGAAACCTATTTATAATAGTGGAGTGAATTCGGTTATGTCTTTTGAAGAAAACTTAAAATATTTTGAAGGTTATGGAAAGTGAAAAGATTTTTATCACTGGCGGAGCAGGATACCTAGGCCGGAATCTTGTTAAGAGGTATTATACTGATAATGAAATAACAGTGTACTCTAGAGACGAGGCAAAGCACTACTATCTTAAAAAAGAGTTCCCAAACATTAATTGTGTCATAGGAGACGTTCGCAACTACGACTTGCTTAAAAGAGCTTCTGCCGGACATACTATTGGGATTTTTGCTGCATCTCTAAAACAGATTGAAGCTGTAGATCAGAATGTAGAAGAAGGAGTACGAGTGATTGTAGATGGAGCTATTAATTCTAGAAGAGTAGCAGAAGAGAATAACTTTAAAGCAGCTTGCTTTATCTCCTCAGATAAATCTAGAGCAGCTACAACCCTATACGGTGCTATGAAGTTTGTAGCAGGAGAAGCTTTTATCGTAAATGCTGAAAAGTCTAACGTTAAGCTTTCCACTGCTATCTACGGTAACGTACTGAACTCAACCGGTTCAATTATCCCTTTGATGTGGGATGCAATCAGAAAAGGTTATAAACTTACTCTATACTCTCCTGAGATGACTCGTTTTATGATCGATATCGAGCAAGCTATTGACCTTATTGAGGCAGGTCTACAAGAAACTGGGTACAATGTCATACCTAATTTAAACGCTTTTAAGGTAAGAGATCTGTTTGAAATTTATGCTGAAAAGTTTGGATTAGAATATAAACTCGGCACACCACGCATCTCTGAAAAGTTGCATGAAATGATGGTTTCAAAGGAGGAGAGGCCAAGAACATTTTTTAATGTAGGTAATAACACCTACTACATGCATTACAAAGATATCTCAGATAGGGAAGTAAGCTGGGAAGAATTTACAAGCGATCAAGTGGTAGTAAGTAAGCAGGAACTTGAAGATATTTTGCAACATAATAATTACTTCCAATGAACGTTCTAATACTAGGGCACAAAGGGATGCTCGGACACATGGTTTGCGAGTACCTTTCTGATAACGGGATCACAGTCACTGTTACCCCCTTCCGTTACTTAACTCCTGATTTTGCCGATGCAGTAACTTCTTTTAAAGGAGAATATATTATTAACTGTATTGGAGCTATCCCTCAACGGACTAAAGACTTTTCTATTAACGAAACTTTACCGCACTGGCTAGATACTTTAGCAAACACTAAAGTTATCCATCCAGGAACAGATTGTGAAATGGATAGCGATGAATATGGAGTTTCTAAAAGAGTAGCTAGAGATTTTCTTATATTGAAAGGAACAAGGACTAAGATACTTAAGACGTCAATAATTGGTCCTGAGCTAGATTCTAAAGTAAGCTTATTGGGATGGTTTTTAAATAGCGAAGGAAGTGTTACCGGCTACAGCAAAGCGATGTGGAGCGGTATTACAACTTTAGAATGGGCTAAACAGTGTTATAGTTTAATGCAAGATTGGGATAGTTACGGGGTAGAAAATATTATTCAAAGTACTTGCCTATCTAAATTTAATTTACTATCTTTAATAAAAGAAGTGTTTAATAAGGATATTGAAATCATACCAAACCCTTTAGTAGAAGTAAATAAATGCCTTGTAGGAGGAATAGAAACGAAATCAATTAAAGAGCAGCTCATCGAGTTAAAAGAGTACTACTATGATAATTGACCTAAACCCAGAGTTTGGCTACGAGCTTGTATGTGCAGCTCCTTATGCCTACTGGCTTAAAGAGCAAGGAGAGTACGTTAAGGTGATAACAAGTAAAGGAATGAAACCTTACTACTGGTTTTGTGACGAAGTAGAAGAAAAATATACTAACAGGTCTGTAGATAATTCTACTAACGGGGTACAGAATTTGCCTAACACCTGGGTACATCATAATGCTCTAGCTATTTTTGGGAAAGACTATAGTCTACTTACTGAACAAGAGCAGCAACAAGCCAACGGATGGTTAGATTACTCTCAATGGGTAGCACCTCCTTATGCTGAGAAGTATTCTAAAAAAGGAGTACCTGCTTTAAGTAACTATGTTATTATCTCAAATAGGTTTAACTTAGAGCACGGGCAGGCACCTATCGGATACTTCGATATAGAGAGCTTGTATACTATGTTCAACATTCTAACCGAAAAAGGTTATAACATTATCTATAAACGACCTCGTAATACAGAGTTTACTACCGATCCTAATGAACTACAGAATAGAGATATCGTAGCCAATGTAGAAGGTCAAGGAGTAATCACCGACTACCAGCTTACAGAGTACTTTGAGAATGTATACCTACTTGATGATATTGTTAATGAGGTAGGGGGTACATATAATGAAGCTCAGTTAGAAATATACTCTAGCGCAGAAGGATTTATATCTATGGGCGGAGGTTCAAGTATACTTTGTAGCTACTTTAATAAACCTGTTATTATTTACGTAAATACTTCTAAAGATATTAGACCGGGCTATTTTGAAGGAGAATCCTATTTTAATAAACTATCTAAAGCAAAGGTATTACCTGTAGTTGATACTTTAGACGAAATAGTTAAAAGAGGTTATCGAGATTATTCTAGGGTATTTGAATTTATTAAAGAAATATTGTAATGAAAGTTCTAGTTACAGGCGGCGCCGGTTTTATAGGAACAAACTTAATCAAAAAGTTATTGAAAGATGGGCATGAAGTTCAATCGTTTGATAACTACTCAACTGGATTAAAATCAAACGAAGTAGAAGGATGTAAGTATTGGAGTGGTAATATTCAAACAATATCTACAATGTATAGTGTTTTTAAAGATTTTGATTTAGTATTTCACATGGCTGCAATTGCAAGAATTGGTCCATCATTTGAAAGACCTAATCAATACATTGATACAAACTTTAATGGAACCTATGAGGTTGTAAAGTTTTGTATTAAAAACAATATACCTTTAATCTACGCAGGTTCTTCATCCAAGCACAGCGGTAAGTTCAAGAACCCTTACACTTTCTCAAAAGACTTAGGTGAAGATATTATAAAGCTATACCAAAAGCACTATGGATTAAAAGCCTCTATTGCCCGCTTTTATAATGTTTACGGACCTCACCAGCTCACAGAAGGCGGGTATACAACTTTAATTGGAAAGTGGATTAGGAGTTGGGAGAATAAAGAAAAGTTCGTAATTTATGGGGATGGAGAACAGAGACGAGACTTTACTCACGTTGATGATATTATTAATGCCCTTATCCTTATCATGTATAAGCAGGCATATGGATACGAATTCGAACTAGGAAGAGGTAAGAACCATTCAGTTAACGAAGTGTTAAAAATGTTTAACCAGATAGCCGACTACCTTCCAGCTCAACCAGGAGAAGCTCTTATAACCTTAAACACCGATCCTACTGCAGCTGAGGTCCTGGGTTGGAACCCATCTCGTAACTTAGAAGATTATTTAAGAAAGATTTTAAATGAAAATTAGTTTTATACAACCTAGCCGGAACAACTTAAAGTACCTTAAGTGGTCCTACCAAGCTATTAGAAAGAATCAAGGCGATCATGAGGTAGAGATCTGTGTAGCAGATGACGCATCTACAGACGGCACCTGGGACTGGTGTATGGAAACAGAAAAGAAAGATCCTAACTTTAAATGGATTCGTAACGAGGGACCTGAAAGGTTAGGTCACACAATTTTATACGACCGTTTAATCAACGAAGTAGCAACAAAGGATATCGCTATGATCTACCATGCCGATATGTACTTATGCCCAGGAGCACTAGATGCTATTGAACAGGAGATTAAACCTCGCACAATTGTCTCTCTTACTAGAATTGAACCCCCTCTACACCCAGACGGCCCAGAGAAGATTTTAAGAGACTTTGGTGTAGAGCCGGAAGAGTTTAAGGAAGAAGCTTTGCTTGCTTTTATTAATTCCCGAGTACCTAATGATAATGTTACCGAAGGCGTGTTTGCCCCCTGGGCATTTTACCGAGAAGACTTCCAAAAGATCGGAGGACATGACCCTCTCTACGCACCTCAATCAAAAGAAGATTCAGATATCTTTAACCGGTTCCTCCTTGATGGAATAACATTTGTACAGACTTGGCACGGATGTGTTTACCACATGACCTGCAGAGGGAGTAGACGTAATACGGCTGATAAAGCTAAGAACATCTACGAAGATAGTCCGGAGTGGCTAGCACAGAATCAAAGAAGTTCTCGAAACTTTATACGCAAATGGGGCCACTTTGTTAAACACGATGCTTTAATGAAACCTATCGTATACCCTAAATACGATATTGGGATTAAAGTTACAGGATGTAACAGCGAGCTATTGGAGTTATTAGAGCCATGGTGTTCAACTATTCTAATCGATGATGAGATGCAAGTGCTAACCTCGCACTATTTGGATAAAGAGCAGCCCAATACCAAAATAGATCTTAGTAAGAAGGTTAAGACTACTCCTTTGGATAAACTAGAGAATGAAGTAATAATTGGAATAGATAGAGACACTTTTAAAGAAGGAGACTTTCAGATACTACAACAGCTACCTTTGATACTACAAATGAATGGAAGTCCAGGTAAGTTCATGTTAGGTACTATGACTTTAAAGATTAAAGCACTAACTGAATATCAGAACACTTTAATCAATCTATAAACAGATGGGTAAGATCCATTTACAGGACTTAGATCGGCTAGAGGAAGAATCTCGTCCTTACCAGCCTATCAAGACCAATAGGAAGAAAAAAGTAAGTCCTATTTATAAAAAGGATAGCGACCAGTTGGATCGAAACTAAATTATTCTTATATTTAAGCT
>B570J29032_109958259_pt1 | contig 12103 bp, 7 predicted proteins | sample LakMenEpi16Nov12_FD_29032 | JGI IMG/M metagenome (IMG submission 29032)
AAAAATGGCAACAACTAATCCAATAGTAAAATTATACATTTCTTCGCCTACCCCTATCGTAAGTGAAGGGCAGGTAGCTAGATTTGATATACGAGCATTAAATTTAAATCCTGGTACAGTTGTTCCATATCAAATATTTGGTATAAGCCAAGCAGATTTAATTGGTGCGATGCAAACCACAGGAAACGTAACGTTTACTGCAACCGGTGTTGCAAATGAATCTAATGCGAATATTAGTTTGGCAATTACTGAGGATTTTGTAACAGAAGGACCGGAAAGTATATTTCTTTTATTGCAGCCTAGCTTTCCATATTCATTAGAGATATCTTCCACAATTACAGTACAAGACACATCTATAAACGTAGATCCGGTTTATAATATTAGTGTAGATACAACAACGGTAATTGAAGGTGAAAGTGTAACATTTACTTTAACTACGTATAATGTGCCTGCGGGTAGTATAATCCCATGGGAGTTAGTGCCGTTAAGTGGTGATATTACTATTTCAGATTTTTCGAATGTTGCGGCATTAACTGGATACTTTCCTCCAACTGTAAGTGTAGGCAATGCAAATGTTTCAAGTTTCATAGTAACTACCCGAGATGATTTTATCTTTGAACAAACAGAAACCTTTTATTTGTCGTTATTAAACAATGCTACTGCAAGTCCAATAGTTAGAATTATAGATTCGGGTAACACGTTAATAACTACAGATAATACGTTTACCGGAAATATTACTGTAAAATTTTTAGATAAGGCAATATTAACTGCAAATATTGGTAGCATTTCATCGGGTAAAAGTTTTTGGGATGGCACTACGGGATTACTTTCAGAAGATATGGTTCTTCAAGGTAAATTGCCCTACGGAAACGAAGATACATTAGCATTTTATCATCCCTTTTCTTATGTTATAAGATCAACTAAATCTATAGAAGAGTGGCGAGATTCTATAAAGACTTTATTACATCCTGCAGGATTGACCATTTTTAGTGAAATAAATAATGAGACTCTACCGAATTCCGTTTTATCGTTATCGCCAAAATCTGTAGATGATTCTACAACAGGTGTGATAGATATTGTAAGCGTAAATAACAATATATCTAGCTCATCCAACAGTTTTACTGTAGATTCAGTAACCTTTTAATCTAATAGATAATAAATAATAAATGCCGAATTTAGTTACCAACCAATTTAAAATCGTAAATGCGAAAAATTTTATTGCTCAGTTTTCTGACTCTAATAATTCTTTGTATTTGTTTCTAGCTAAACCTAGTATTTGGTCAACTGAATCAGAGTTACCAAATGATCCTGTAGATACTCAGCCGTCCTATTTTAATATCTGGGACGAAATGATTAGCTTAAAAAAGATAAATCCGGTAAATATAGTCTCAGTAGTTAAACGAATAAATTGGGTAAGAAATAGTGTTTATGCCGAATATTCCCATGATGATGCAAATCTATATCTTAAAAATTACTACGTAATTAATAGAGATTATGATGTATATAAATGCATAGATAATGCAAAGGATGCAGAATCAACAATTGAGCCTACCGGAAAAAGTTTAAACATTTTTAGTACTTCGGATGGGTATAAATGGAAGTATTTGTACACAGTATCGACATCTGATAGACTCAAATTTTTAACTGATAATTGGATGCCTGTTAGAACAAATCCAGATGTAGCAGCGGTTGCTAAAGATGGGGCAATTGAAAATATTAAAATCCTTAATGGTGGTATAGATTATTCTGTACGAGCAAATGTTATTATTACGGGTGATGGCACAGGTGCTAATATTACAGCTAGACAAAGTTTAGGTGTGATATACGATTTTAACTATATTAATACTGGAACAAGATATAGATTTGCGAAAGCGGTTTTATCTGATAGTAATAGTAGCGGTAGAAGTGCAAATATAAAAGCAATATTGAGTCCATTAGGTGGACATGGGTCTGATCCAATCGCAGAACTTAATTCTAACTATATTATGATTAATGTTCGCACAAATTATAATGAAGGATATGGGGATTTTCCTGCAGGATTTTCATATAGAAAATTAGGCATTATACGAAATCCAAAAGATATAACAGGAAATATTGCATATAGCTCTACTTTAAGTTCGTTAAATGGATTGTCATTAACAAACAGTAATGGTACTTTTTTAAATAATGAATTTATAGAAGGACTTGTATCTGGCGCAAATGCGTATGTAGTAACTGCAAATATTGTAACCGGCAATGGATATATAAAACATATTCAGTCGAATGATTTAACATATAATTTTAAGAATTTTGCAATAGGTGAACAGATAGTAGGAATGGTCTCAGGCGCTACCGCTACCGTTTCTAATACTTTATTAGCAGAAGTAATATCGGATACTGGAGAAATTCTGTATATTGAAAATAAATATCCAATTACTAAGTTACCCGATCAAACAGATAGTTTACATCTTGTATTAGAATTTTAAGGAAAAACCATGGCAGTAAATACTTCAGTCTCCCCATATTTTGATGATTTTGACGAAACTAAAAATTATGTTAAAATACTATTTAAACCCGGATTTGCCGTTCAAGCAAGAGAACTTACTCAAACGCAATCTATACTGCAGAATCAAGTAAAGGCAGTAGGCAATTTCTTATTCTCAGATGGGGCAAAAGTAAGAGGACCGAAGCCATCGGTAAATGAAAATTCTCGAACAATTAAGTTAAAAACTACAGATGCTCTCGGTATACCTATAAATCTACAAAGTTTGCTAGGTACATATGTTACCTCAGCAGATTCTGAAGTATTAGGTATAGTGGAATTTGTTTATGAAGCGGATGATCCTAATATAGGTGATCCTCCAAGTGTAGTTGTGTCTTTAAAGAGATACAATACTTCTAATGCGGGTATGTTTAATCAAGATACACAATTAGATTTTTATCTTGATTATACCGATGCATTAAACAAATATACTCCCAATTATACTGCATTGACCGCAACAGATATTACAAAGAATGCGATTTGCACCGTTACGCAATATTCTACGTTTGTTACATTAGACAATCCTAGTACAATTATAGAAGTAGGTGATCTTTTAGTTCATCCTAAGATTTCAAAATTAATATATGTGACATCTATAGTAGGTACACAGACATTAGAAATAAGCGAGCCACCTGGCACTTCTTTTGGTAGTGAAAATATTTCGTTTGTGAATAAAGCAACAAACCCTACTACAATTTTTACACAAGATACCGCAGTATTTTATAAATCTGGGTATTTTATAACATGCGTAAATCAAAAAATTGTACCGGATAAAAGAACCGCATATCCGACTAAGTTAATTGCATTTTTATCGGATCAACAAATTATTACAAGTGACGATGATCCTAGCTTATTAGATCCTGCATTAGAAAGTTCTAATTACTTTGCATCTGGTGCTGATAGATTAAAAATTGATTTAAATTTAGCGTCTTTAGATTTAGCAAATACTACAGAAGAAGATAAAAATTTAATACCATTATTAGTTTTCAATAAAGGCAAAATTGAATATAACGTAGAGCTTTCTAATGATGCAGAATTAGATAAAAAATTGGCGGAAAGAACATATGACGAATCGGGTAGTTATGTTGTAGACCAATTCCAAATATCTGCAGATAATACGTTAGAAGCAAACGTAGATATGAGATTTAAAATATCTCCAGGTAAAGCATATGTGGGTGGGTATCAAGTTAAAACAGTCGATAGTACAGAAATTCTTGTACCTAAGCCAGGCGCGACTGAAACCAAATTAGGATTTAATGTTAATACTACATACGGAAATTATTTTAGAGTAAATGGTTTAAGTAAAAAAATTATTTCTCCGTCGGATTTAGTTGCAAGCTCATTATTTTTAGAATTACACAATGTAGAAAATCCTACATCAAGTGATACTTTGGTTGGTACGATAACCTATAAAAATATAGAATATGATAGTTATATTGATTCCGTTACAGGAACCGTATTAAAATTATTCTTTCATGATTATTCGCCAGTTAAGGAAGCGTCTGCATCTTGGTCAGAATGGGCTTTTAAATATAATATACCAGTAGAAGAAGGACAATATATAGCTTCGGAATTATATACGACGAATGCTCTATTAGGAAATTTTGGTGCTGCAAGTACACCGTACTATGGTATTTACAGAGAACCGGATACTGGAGGATTGGCGTATTGGCATTCCGGATGGGTTGCAGCAGGAAAAGACATTTCTAAAATTAAAGAAAATTTTGTATTTTCTATTCCATCCGGGGATATTGATTATGATAGAGTTAGAACAAGTGTAAAGACATACTTAGAAAGAATTAATAATAGTCCATTCTATGACGGATTATTAAATACTAGACAAATTCGAAGTATAGTAGGGGTTGCGAATAATTTAACATCGCATGGAACATCTGCGACCTATTCTAATCCATTCTTTTATGCAAAAATTGCCGCTAGCGGAATTAATACCAAAAGCGGAGAAGCAATATTCTTTGATAGTAATAAAGATACTACATCGTTAATATCGCCAATTAGTAAATCTTATATTAAAACTTTAGATAGATTAAATACAAATTATACCAAAGTTGTTTCAAGTGCAGTATTCTCCTCAGGCACACATTCTAGAACAGTGTCATATCCAGAAACATTTGCATTGGGAGACGGAGTAATTCCTGCTAGCACTGCAAGAGCAAACTTCATAGTATTAGTTAAAACGGGTGCAACCGTAAATGTTCCATTAGGTGTATTTAATTTTGAAAATGGTACCGTAACGATTTCATCAGATGCAACTACCGTAAATTTTGATTTAGGTGATCCTACCTTTACCGGGCTTTGCGATATTGCAATGGTTATAGAAAATAATGATGTAGTTCCTAGAACTAAGACGTTAGTTGAAAATCATGCAGTAATTACAAATGTATCTCTAGCAGAACTCCCATTCTCATTAGGTGTATCAGATATTGTATCGTTTAATGGTGTTTATAAAATTGATAATGTGTCGGATACCACATGGGCAGATTGGGCAACTGAATTTGGAATACCTGAAGTAGATGGTAGGTATATTGCAGCGCAATTATATGAAACCAATGCATTATTAGGAAATTTTGGTACTCCGGCGACCGCATTTTACGGACTATATAGAGAACCCGATACGGAGGGTGTAGCATATTGGTATAATAGATGGATTGCTGCCGGTAGCAATATTAATGCAATAAAAGAAGATTTTGCATTAGCTGCACCATTTGGTACTATAGATTATGCTAGAACTCGGACAAGCTCCAAAACCTTTTTAGAAAAAGATAACAATAGTCCTTTCTATGATGGATTATCTTTTAAGTATCAGGGTCAATGGAATTCTGCAACGTCATATACATATGATGATCTTATAGTATATGGATCTGCCGTTTACAAAGCTATTGCACCGTCTGCAAATGTGTCTCCAACAGATTCGCAGACCTGGATATTAATGCAACAGGAAAATTCCAGAGACTATAATTTAGATAACGGGCAACGAGATCAATTCTACGATCATGGTACAATTACATACGTTAATCGGGATATCGAAGCAGTACCACCTGGACAGGTTTTAACCGTTATAAGTTATTTTACGCATGCAGGCGAAGGCCCCGTTACAGTAGAATCATATCCTGCGAATTTTTATAGCAGTATTCCTGTATATAAATCTGTAGTAGATGCAAAAACATATAATCTTAGAGATTGCTTAGATTTTAGACCAAGACGAGTAGATGGTTCTAAATATCAAAATTTTGATACTGCAATTATTCCGAATTCAACAGTAACTACAGAAGTAGATGTAACATATTACATAGGAAGAAAAGATAGAATTTATGTAACGAACACTCGTCAAAATTTTACTTCACCTTATGATAAGTTTTATGTCGAAGTAGGTAAAGAGTCGGTAAATCCTGAGGCAAGTACAGATAATTCAGATTTAACAAAATTATCAATTGCAACATTAGATATTCCTCCATATGCAATTAATGGGTTTGATGTTAAAATCACATACGAAGATAATAAACGATTCACTATGAGAGATATCGCTAAATTGGAAAATTTAGCAATTGACTTAGATAGAACGGTTAAATTACAAACTGCAGAACTTGCAATTTTAAAATCAATAATTTTAGATACAGATCAAGAAACAGAATTATTAAAATCTGGTATTCTAGTTGAAAATTTTGATGACTTTAATACTGCGGATTTAGCATCAGGATATTTTACTTGTGTATTAGATAATGATGCAGGAGAATGTTATCCAGGATTTGATTCTTCAAATATTGATATGTTATTAGTTCAAGATACAGATATTTACTTATTCAATGATATTATAACGAAAAAATATGTAGAAGAAATTTATGTTTCTAATTTAGAAGCAAACTCTACTATCGCAGTCAATCCTGGCGGAATAGATGACGGTAAAGGTAGAGCTAAAATTTCTAAGAGCAATAGTTTTGCAATTAATATGTTATTAACCGGCGCAGCATTATATGGCTTATATGAATATTTTAAAGGAGCATCCTGGTTAAGTGAATCTACTCTTGCAGTAGTATGGGAAACTGCAAGAACGTTAGGGTATACGGTGCTTGAAACATTTACTACAATAGACGGGTTTCTAAAAATGGTTTCTTGGCCATATAGGGCAGCCACAGGAGCAATTGATTGGATTTATGGGTTAGCTAGCGGATCATCCTCATTAACCGGTAGTGGAGGAATTGTATCAGCGGTAGGTCAATCAGTATTTGGTCAAGCTGCATGGGGTGCTGTATCGCAGGGATCTACATTAATTGCAGACGCATTAGCAAGCATTTTTAATCAATCATTTAGTGCAACATTAACCGGAGTTTCTACAGGTATAGGTTTGATTACTTCAGGTTTAGTCACAGCGACTTGGGGTTCATTGGCAGCAGGTGCGTCGAGTCTTGCGGCAGCAACCACCGGTATACCTATATTAGGAACAGCAACTGCGGCAATTGCTAGTAGTGCGGCGTCTATAACATCTGCACTATACGCAGCAGGACCATTTATTCAAGTAGTAGCAGTAGTGGCATTAGCATATGCAGCAGTAAAAGTCGGCCAATGGATTTGGAAAGGTATTAAGAGTCTATTTTCAGATGAGCGGATGAAGGAAAATATTAGATTTAAGAAAAAATTGCCGAATGGTTTAAGGTTATATGAATTTGAATATAAGAAACAATTTAAAGGCATTGCAGGGCACGGCAAGTATTTAGGGTTTATGGCGCAGGATGTAGAAAAACTATATCCTAATGCAGTAAAAATTGAAAGTAATGGTTACAAATCTATAAATTATTCTTTAATAGGAATTTAAAAATGGCGACAACAAGTACTATTAGTACAGCTAAAACATTGAAAAAAGATGTTCCGGTATATGCTGGGTCAGAACTTATGTCCTTTGCTGTATCTGAGATGCCACCTAACATTAGAATTTATTCGTATGTAAATGGCGTCAATGTTACAAATTTTACCGGGCCAGTTACTACAGGCGCATTAATCGCTGATCCAATTGTAACGGATCAGTTAGGTACCGCAGTAGGATATCTTTATATTCCTAGTACAGAAGGACAATATAAATTTTTAGCAGGTGAAATACGTATAACATTTGGCGATAGCCCCAACGGGGTTGCGGATTGTAAATATGTGTCCGAAACAGTTTTAATGAATCATGGGCTTAACCTTGTAGATACTGAACAGGGCGGTACTATATCATTAAGAAGAACTGAAAAATTTAGAGCAGATAATTCTGGGTCATCGGGCGATCCTAGTATAACAACTACTCGGTTAGATCCGTTATCGCAGACTTTCTCTGTAGATGAAAGTGCGTATCCTTTAGGAATTGTATTGACCGGTATAGCATTGTTTATTTCCGCAATAGATGATAAATTTCCGATAGGAGTAGAATTACGTCCTATGTCTGGAGGAACACCTTCGACCACCGAATATTTTTCAGGTACTTCCATTTTTGTTGCACCAACAAACATACCGGCAGTACCATTGCCCGGTCAAAATTATCAAGCAACAAATTTTACTTTTGATTTTCCAGTATATTTAAAACCTGGCGAATATGCATTTTGTGTAGTAACAAAATCATCAAAGTATACAATATTATCTGCAAAACGAGGCGATGGTAAAATTGTAAAAAATCCGTTTGCGGGTAGATTATTTAAAGCACAAAATACTGGAAATTGGGTAGGTGATGATAATGAGGATTTAACTTTTTATCTTAGAAAAGCAAAATTCGAAACAGGAACATCTACATTTGAATTAATTTCCCCAGATATTAAACAGATTGATTATAATAGAATTCGCTTATTATCTACAGATATCGCATTAGGCGATACTGCATTTGCAGAATATAAAATTGTAACAACTAACGATAGCGTAAATCGAGACCAAAATGACGCAAAGGTAATAAATGCGGGCGATGCGTTAGATATTGCAGGAAGGCAAAGTATAAAAGATGCGGGTGATATTAAACTGCAGATTTCAATAACAACGAAATCGCAAGACGTATCTCCAATATTAGATAAACAACTAATTAAATCGCAAGTATTTAGAACAAATATTACTCCATATACTACAAACATATCCGACTCTGAGTTAAATTCTAATAATGGTGACGCATTAGCTAGGTATATTAGTAAAGTTGTCACATTAACGGAAAATTTAGATTCAACCGGATTAGAAGTTAGAATGGAAGTTAATAGAAAAGTTGGGTCTGATATTGAAGTTTTTGCGAGAGTTATATCTAGAAACGACAAGTCGTATACCGCCGGTATTGCATCAAGACCATGGACTCGGGTTCCTTTAGCATTAGGACAAACTAAATCGTTTGCCGGTACAGACGATACCCTATTTACTCAAGAAATTTATAAATTACTTGAACCTGGATTTGAATATACACCCACTAAAACTTTATCAGACACAGAAGGTCAAACTCCTACGTATGATGACTTTTTTCAGTATCAAATAAAGGTTGTTTTCTATGCGGCTAACCCAGTATATTTGCCAAAGATAAGAAAATTAATTGCAACATCTTTAATTGCATAAAATGAATAAACAATTTTTAGCAATTGAGAATAATACGGATTATGTTAAAGATCCGGAGAATGGTGCCATTTTAAATACAAATTTAAGAATGGTACAAGAGTATCGAGAAAAAAGAAAACAAGCTACACGAGTTCGTGCGTTGGAAACGGAAATAAATATGTTAAAAGCCGAACTTGAAAAGATTAAAACCCATTTAAATTTAAGTTGAAAATATGCCAGTATCCAAAAACCTTTCAAATGTAAATGTAGGTACCACTCCTAATGCAGGAGATGGCGACATACTACGTGATGCTTTCATTAAGGTAAATGAAAATTTCAATTCTCTATACTCGGGAGGACAAATTTTTGCATACGGAAGCGATCAAAAACTTTCTCCAGGTTTTACGTGGGCGGGGGATAAAGATACGGGTATGTTTAGAAAAGCTGCAGGGCAAATTGGCTTTTCATTAAATGGGGTAGAATCTCTTTTAATAAACGAAGATGGAACAATTACCTGGTATAATCAAAATTTAGCCACACAGGATTATGTAACTGCCCAAATAACGAATTTTACGGGTGGGGTAAGTGCTGCTAATATAGTAGTAAATACCGGCTCAGGCAATACTACAGTTACGATTAATGGAGTTCCTGTTGTATCAGCATTACCGACAGTAGGAAACGAAGAAGGTAGAATTGTTTTCTATACTGGAGATATATGGATATATTCAAGATATCCTATTGGAAACGGCGCAGGGTTGGCAGCAAATCCAAGCATAAGTAGATTAGCTGGTTCGGATTTGCGGTGGGATAGATTCCGAGGAACTACTGCGTTTACTATTGGTACAATTAGACCAATTTCTTCCCCCGAAGGTACTTTATTTTATGAGACAGGCAATTCCGCAGCATATGTGTACTTATCAGGCACATGGAAAACTTTATCAAGTGTAATTGCGGGTACATCTCTTACAGGTATTGAAGTATTAGTATCATTACCGGCAGTCGGCAATCCGGCAAATTATTCAGGCAGAACTGTAGTAGTAGGTAGTGTTGCATATATTTTTATAAGTGGAGCTTGGCAAACATTAGCCAGCTATGTATCCGGTGCTAGCGGTAGTAGCGGCATAGGTGCAGGCGCAACATTACCATCAACATTATCAGCAAATGTAGGTGATTTATTTAGAAAAACTGGAACTAATGCCGGATTATATATTTTTGATACTTCAGCATGGCGTACAATATCAGCATATACGGGTAATACGGTTATTGCAAGAGTACCAACATTATCTTCATTACCTTCCGATATATCAAATTATAATGCCGGCGATCTAATTATTGTAGGTGGCACATCCTATATTTTAAATACGGCTAAAACTTCGTGGAATTTTTATACACCTGGAGTATCTGGTTCAGTTACAGGCATAGTATTAAATGCGGGACAAGTAGGTAACGTAGAGTTGGCTTCAAACGCGGTTATAACTAGTAAAATTGCATCCAATGTTATTATTGGTAGTAAATTAGTAAGTAATACTATTACAACTAGAGAAATTGCCGATTTTGCAATAACGTCTGCAAAGTTAAGTACAAACTCTGTAACATCTACAAAGATACAAGACAATTCGATTACCGGTAATAAATTAGCAGCAAATACAATAGATGGCACAAAAATTGTTGCAGGTACAATACAACGAGCACAATTGGCTCCAAATATATTTACAGGTATATCAGTTAGTGCGAATAATCTATCAGAAATTTCGCAGAATTTAGGTACAGTAACTACCGGTGTATTAAGGTCAACCGACGGTAGAATGGTTATAGATTTGAACAGTAAGTTTATTCGAATAGAAATTTAATATGCTAGGTCATAATGTTCCTGATGAATTTTTTAAGATTTTAGAAAAAGAAAATAAATTATTTCTTAGTCAACAAGAAGGTAAATTAATTTTAACAGATACTGCAAATAAATCAGTAGTATTATTATTAAAAAAAGTAAATGCAGAAGTAGATAAATTAACCTTCGAAGAACGAGAGTTATTGAATTTTATAAAAATACCAATTGTTACAATAGGTTCTTCTAAAAATATTTCAGAAATTTTTATACCTAATCGGTATTTTGAGAATGCTAATTTTGAAAATAGACCATTCTTACATGGTTTATTTGATTGCTACACATTGATAAGAGATTATTATAAAAGAAATTTTAATATTTACTTGCCAACAAATATACAAAGAAATTGGGAATGGTGGACTCAAGGTGAGAACTTATATGTAGATAATGCAAAGGATTATTCATTCGAAGAAGTATCCGATATACAAAAGCATGACGTATTAATTATGAGGATAGGAAGCTCTATGCCAAATCATGGGGCAATATATTTAGGTGAGGGAAAAATTTTGCATCATTTAGCCGGAAGATTTTCTACTATACAAGATTTGACGCTAAGTTATAAACAAAAAATTGCTGTAATTTATAGAAATAAAATATTAAAAAATGTCGACTAATGTTTTTTGGGCAGGCACAGTTTCAGGCAAAAAGGTAGTTTCTATCTTTAATAATCCTACGGGGCAAACGGGTAGTAATACTCCATTGAATAATCCGTTGAATAGTTTAGATCGTATATATTTTGATACTCGTTTTGAGTATTTTAATATTTTATGGAAAACTAATTTTGTGCAATCGTATTCAAACATTGAAGTAAATACCGATGAGAATAATAAAAAAGGCAAGAGCGCACCTAATTTCCCAAATCATGGAACCAATATCTACACAATAGCAAATCACAATTTTGGATTTGTTCCATGTGCAATATTATTAGATTCGGATACAAATGAAATTATAGGCGCAAATACTTTTGTTCAAAATTTGAATAATAATTCTTTTAGATTGGCGACATTAATGATGGATAGTACAAAATTTTATATTAAAGAAAATTATTTTGTTAGATTAGAGCCTTTATCGTATGTAACTAAAAGATATACAATATTAGCGTTTAACAATATTGCTAACGTACCAACAATATAATATGTCTAACGTATACC
>B570J29032_109958258_pt1 | contig 12101 bp, 10 predicted proteins | sample LakMenEpi16Nov12_FD_29032 | JGI IMG/M metagenome (IMG submission 29032)
GCAAATATTAGCCAAGAGTATCAGTTACAATTTGCTCACCGAGGAAGAGTATCTTTCTTGAACACAATGAGAGTTGGCTTAAGCGGTGTGACAAGTGGTATTGTATATTTTCCTGGTGTCTATACTGGTAGTACAACTGCATGGAGTTTTAATACGGTAAATTTTGTTGCGGCAGAAACTGAATATAATCTTATTTTTTCTGCAACAAGTTCGGAAGCTGGTGGAAACTTTTTAGATTCTATTAATATTGTTTGTTCGGCAGAATTTGCAGCAACACCAACTCCAACACCAACACCCACAACAACACCCACAGAAACTGCAACAAACACACCAACACCAACAAATACAACAACACCCACAAGCACGCCCAATTATGACTTTTATGTGGCACAAAATTGTTGTTCGCCATTTAATATTATTACAATAGGATTACCTCAAGGGACTTCATTCAACCAAGATGCCGGTGTCATATACAATGGGGAATATTATGTAATAGTGGGTAATGGTAGCGCTCCAGCTGTGCAACTTTACTTGACCACAATTGATGACATTTGTTTATCAGTAACATGTCCAACATCGACCCCTACACCGACAGGAACAGAAACACCAACTCCAACACCAACAAATACTGAAACCCCCACACCCACAACAACAGGCACACAAACTCCAACCCCAACAAGCTCTGAACCATTAAACATTTACCTTTTAGAATCTTGTTGCAACGGTAGTCAATTTAGATTCCAAAATGTTATGGGTAATTTAGTTGAAGGAGATACCTATAAAATTTCAGGTTCACTCGATTTTAATGGTTGTGCAACAGTTTTACCATACGCTAGTATTGATGTGATTTATGATTCTTTGGGTGTAACATTTACCCCTTTTGTTGGAGATTGCAACGCTTGTATTTTGGATGAACCATGCCCAAGTCAAACTCCAACCCCAACTCCTACGGTCACACCAACAAATACAATTACGCCAACAATTACATCTACTCCGACACACACTAATACCAGTACACCAACACCTACAGGCACTCAAGCACCTCCTTCGGAAAATGCCCTTTTAGCACGATGCGATGACGGTACCATTTTTTATGCGATAGTACAACAAGATGTTGCCTTTGTTGGTGCGACATACATTTACAATGATGAGTGTTACCAGTTTGTTGAATTTTCTGGACCTGGCGGACCTAGTTTCGGTGAGCCAGATTTTATTAGTTGTGATTTTTGTATTATACCACCAACACCATCACCTACTCCCACCAACACCACGACACCCACAACCACCCCAACGGTAACCCCAACACCATCATCGACGCCCCCAGCATGTGATGTTAATAGTTTTTGTTTTGACACTATTTTACCCTCACTTTCGGGTTACAGTGGTACCTACACTCCAGGTGGTTCTTATAACTCGCGAATTTACTATACAGGCACTTCGATTCCCACCGCATACATTTATTATACTGGAGAATATTGGTGTTTGAGTGAAACGCTTGGTGGAACTTGTTTATTAGAAGGTAATAAACCATGTTATTCAGCGTGTCCGGATATTTCGGCAAACTATTTTAGCGAGGGGGCGTGCCCACCACCAACACCACCTCCAGTAGATTGTAGTTTATTGGATTTCACCGCATTTTTTGATTGTGATTTTGTTCCATTCACAACACCAACGCCATCAATACCTTGTGATTTAGTGGATATGAGGGTTACAGCATTTCCTGTTTCCCCAACCCCAACGCCAACTCAAAATGCTTGTGTTGTTAGTTTGAGTTTCTCGATGGTTAGATACACACCTCCAGGACCAACACCTTCACCAACATTAACCTTAACGCCATCAAAAACGGTTCCAGTAGAAGGTCAGATAACTTATACTTTCTTTGAGGAAACATTTGTTTGTCCAACAACTAAAGTTCTTGTTGATTGTAACAGTAATTTAGAATTTTATACGTCACAAACTTTAGAGTTTGACGGAAGCCCAATTAATATTGGTGTCTCATTTGCCACATACATTGATGGAACATTCTTCTGTTTAAGGTATGACCGAGATGATGATAACCTTTCATCAAATGTAACAATTGATTCTATTTTCAACATATACGGTAGTTGCGAACAATGTAATTCAATCGCAACCCCTACACCAACCAATACTCCAACAATAACTCCAACACCAACGGTAACGGCATCTATGACACCAACTCCAACTAGAACACCTCAAAATTTAGTTTATGTGTTTGCAACTTGTGCTTTGAATCCACAAGGAGGTAATCAATCGACTATTGTTCAAACAAGTCCAGTTGCCTTTAACATTGTACCAAATCAAACGTTTAGGGACAACGCAAATAATTGTTGGATTTATGTGGGTAGCTTCACAAATTATTCGCCGGAATACATTACAATTTTAGTTAATTATTCAGGAAATTATTTTACTGGATTGTTACCAACGGTTTACGCAAATTGTCAAGCATGTCAGTCTGCGCCTGTGGGTCAAGGACTAACACCAATTGATGGTCAAGAACCAATTGCTCGATGCGTAAGTTATGATGTTTTACCATGGACACAAAACCTACCAGATTCCTGTGGTGGCTACACAAGAGAACAAAACAGGGTTATTGTTCAACTGAGAAATTCTGTGACAAATGCAATAATTCAAGCAACTAGTAATGTTGTAATTACCTTTGATGTTTTGTATAATGATTGTTTAGGTAGTCAAACTGAAACTTTGACTGTAACAATTTTACAGGGCCAAACACAAGGGCAAGCTATTTTCGATGCTACAAGTTGCGAAATTTGCCCATTATCAATATTACCAGAAACCGTTACAAGGTCTATTGTTGGAATACAATCCATAACACCTTCTTCAATTAACCAATGTCAATAATGGCGGTACAAGTTACTATTAACAGCATTGTAGGAACACAACCTTATCAGGTTTACATTTGTCAACCTGGCAATACGGGTTGTTTTTATATTGATGAAATAAACAACGGGGACGTCCCTTATGTTTTTGACATTCCAGCACCTTATGATAATGCAAATAGTTATTTATTAAAAATAATCGACAACTTTGGTTGCATAATTTCAGGAACTACATCAGTATAAATGCCAATAACAGTCAACATACAATCCGTTACCGGGAATACTCCAGTAAACATTTTTGTTTGTGAAAGTGGGGGTGGTGGTTGCACTTACGTAGCTACCGTTGCAATTTTCCCATATCAGTTCCTTGTTGACGATACTTATGCGACTGAGGATTTCTTGGTGAAAATAATAGACACTGCTGATTGTGTGGATGAGGTTCCAATATTAATAACTCCATCGCCAACACAAACTCTTACCGCAACACCTACAAGAACGCCGCCATCAACACCGACCCCGACTAAAACGCCAACCCCTACAATTACACAAACTAGCACTGCACGGGTTACGCCCTCACCAACACAAACAGGTACACCGACACCAACACCAACAAGTTTAGTTTATTCACATTTAATTGGAAGATTCTTATACGCATCCTCAACTTCAGCTTGTTTAGACACTTATTTATCCACATCTTATTATACTTCATATGTAGAAACACCCACTATACCGGTAATTGGTGCTAGAGTTTATCAAACAACTTTTGGTGGCGGTTTATTTACGCCAGTAAATCAAAACAACCAGTGGAGAAAAATGGTATTTAATAGCTCAAACTATGCGGTTCAAATTGACACCTCTGGTTACATAATAAATTTTGTAGCTTGTTAAAATGAGTACACAAACGCCAACCCCAACTCCAACAACCACACCAATTGTGTGTGGTTCTGGTATAACAACTGGAAATTATTATTACTATGATTGTTGTGGTAACTTTATAAAAGGCTCCGGTCAAGAAACCTTAATCAATCTAAATTATAATTTACCATATTCTGGCGTTGACATCCTAAACGTACCTGCTACAACATTTTGTTCTACACCTACAAATACACCAACACCAACAACAACTCCTACCAACACCGCTAGTAATACACCAACGCCAACTTTAACTAGAACTCCTACAGCAACCCCAACAAACACCCCAACACCTTCTAGGGTAGTAAGTTTTGTTACCAAAAATGATTGTGATGTAATTACATTATTTCCTTTGGGGGTAGAGTGCCAGGGTATTAATCCTTCAGCACCAGATGCTTTTGATGGTAAACTTCTTCTTAAAATAACTGGGGGGACAGCACCTTATAACATCAGTTGGGAAGGTGGTCAAAAAACCCCTTATTTGTTCAATTTGGGTGCTGGATTTTATGGCGTGACAGTAGTTGATTACTGGGGTGATTATACAGCAATTACCAATTGTCAATTAATCGGCCCTTCACAAACACCAACCAATACCCCAACACCAACCTTAACTCCAACTGCATCACCAACTATTCCAGGATTATGCTTGAATATCGTATGGCAAGACGGAACTGTTGTTCAATTAGAATTTGTATTCAACGGATACCTGAATGGAAAAGCATCATGGTTGAATATTGCAAATGGTTACGTATTGAAATGGACCCCAATCCTAGGATGGAGAGTTACTGGTTACAGTTATCAAAATGGAATACTTGCAAGCAGCACAACTTCACCTATACCTTTGAGTGGATGGTTCGCTATCGGTGGTACTTACACAGCCAATATCAATGTAAATGAAGGAAATTGTACGACATTTGACTCCTTGTATTTTACACTAAGAACTAGCCCTGCAACTTGCGAAAATTCATGTAATGGTTCAATAATTGTCACGCCATTCGGTGGTGTTGCGCCTTACACATATTCTCTAAATAATGGCGCGACAACACAAACCAGTAATATTTTCAGTAATGTATGTGGCGGCACTTATGGGGTCACATTGATTGATTCAAATAATGATACTTATACACAAGCAGTTGTGGTTAGCAACGCTGCAATCATAACAAATTATTCCGTTGGGCTACAAGTTGTAAACACAACTACACAGGGAAATACAAGACAACAACGCTGGCAAGTTTCTGTAACACCACCATTACCTTTTGGAGTTACACTTTCTTATAATTTAAACATTGCAATTGACCAACTTGAACAAGAACCAGGTGGAGGTATAATTGATTATCAAACAATTGTTAGGAAAAATACAACAAGTCAGTTTACTACTGCCCAATCAACTTCAAATATTAATCCTAGACCAGGCTGTTCTCCACAAACACAAACAGAAACTTTGCTCAACGAAACTTATCCTTTGACAATGACTGCTGGAGATACCGTTAGTGGAACAAGTATTTCTCAAATTTTTGTTGATAACCCTCAAAATGTCGACGGGTGTTCAACTGTATTACGACAATCCATGATTGTGTCACTAAGTAATGTAAATATTCAAGGATGTGTCTGCTGTGCAGCAACATTCAACCAGGGTACGGCAACATTAAATCATACTGGACAAGCACAAAATTTTAACTAAAATATTTAATATAGATGGGATACATTATCAAAAATACTTCTGGGTTAATTAACACTCGAATTACCGACGTGGGTAGAAGATATATTTCACAAGGAAATTTCAACATCGCATATTTTTCCTTGGGTGATAGTGAAGTAAATTATACTGCAGTTCCAAATTATTCTCAACCGAGAAATAATATTTTGATGCCAGCATATAATGCTCAAAATGACACAGGAGTACCTGAATCAAACAAACAAAATATAAAGTACCCATTGTATGTGGAGGGTATCACAGGAAATACCTATGGAATTCCTTTCATGGATGCTCAAGTTCAACCCATTTACAATTCTCAATCACCATTTGGGTTTTTTGAAAGCGGCAGTACTTATCCATTTTCAGTCGAAACGAGTTCAGCGTATACCGTAACCTCGAATTATTATTTGGAAATGAACACCTTATCGGGGCAAACAAATCCTGTACAATTAATATATGATTCCTCCTCACCAATTCCAACTACAGGGACCCCAAACATAGGTGATTTAGTTGTAATTTATTTAGATAAAATTGGTTCAAAAAATTCTTTTTTGACTTCATCAGTTTTGACATATCAAATTCAATCACTTTCGCCAAGTACAGGAACTGTAACCCAACCAACCTGGGATTTAACCCTCGATAGGCCAGTTCCAAATTTCACAGCATTAACTGCTGGTAATTTAGCTAGAGTTTATGTTTATCCTGCTGGAATGACTCAATTGTATGACTCTATAACACCAGCACCATATTGGCAAGATGATACTATAAATTTTGAATCCCCATGTGATATTTCTAACCGTGAGAACACTTTAATTTGGAACATGAATATTCCATGGAGTGAAAACCCTGCAGGTTTATTCAGTAATGTTTATTTGGATTATACACAATATGGTTCAGTAACGTACATAGGCACAAAAGAATATCTAGGTTACCAAGAACCAAGTGGCCAAACCGATACTAGTCAAACATTTTATTATAATTCTTTTGACGAGAAAATAGTTGTTGAACCACAAGACCAAAAATTGATTTCTATTGTTCATTACACAAATCAATCAATTGATAATGTATATGGGGAAAAATTTGCAACTTTACCCTTTGACCCACAAAATCCTACAAATCAAACAGGATTAGCCAGAAATTTCAAAATAAGTTTACCAACTTTAATGTGGCATAAATCTACCGGTAACACAATTGGTGAAACATTTTATATTGACCCTCCTGGTTATGATTTGTGCGAACCTTTCTATATTCAATCTAAGGTCAATACAGACATGAATGACCCTGGAATAAGATATTATCATTTGTATGATACGAATCCAGATTCAAACAATAATTTGAACAGAGTTGGAAAAGTTTTTCCTGACCAAGAAATTGTTGTATTTGATGACGAAGAAATATGTGCAGCATTGTCCTACAAGTCCAACAGAAATTGGACTTTACCTGCACCTCAATTGAGTTTATTGACACCTAACTCATGTTCTCCAGGTGAATTAATCCAAACGGGTATTCTTAAAAACTCCGAGGAAAAATTATGGGTGACCTATCTTTTTACAAATACTGGGTTTACTAATTCATTGCACTGTAATTATTATTCAGTAATTTCGGGGCAAGATAATAGAAATGGTAATGTGCCGCAAAATGTTGGAATAAGATTTGGTGATGAGTTTCCTTTTCTAACTTCGGGGTCAACTTCAGGATTTACAGCGACTGGTCTGAAAATTCTTTGTCAATTCGTATCCGGTAATACAAGACCTACGTCAACTCAATGGAAAGAAATTGATGTAACAAGTCAATTTACAGGTACATTAGTGAACGGGTATATTGTACCATCCGGGGTAACTTCCCAAGTATTCCAAGTAACCCTCAACGATTATTCTGGAGCAACAACTTACAATTTAGGAAACTATTTGGACATACCTACTTTAGCTGAACCTAGTGTTTTAAATTTCGGTGATGAGTATTTTTTCTATGGAAATTTAGAGACAGATATAATGGCCACAATTTATGAAATGAGATACCTTGTGAATTTAGGAAACAATCAATTTACAACGACGTCAAACCCAACATTCCAACCAGGAACAAATCCATTCATAACTGAAATAGGGCTTTACAATAGTAACAAAGACCTTATGGTTATATCAAAATTGCAGTCACCAGTTAAAAGGCAAGGTGTACAACAATTTGTGGTAAAGTTAGATTTTTAATATGGCAAAACTTCAGAAAAATTCACCCAAGGTTTTAGGTCTTGATGTGAGTACAAAAACAACTGGTATAGCATTGTTTGATGTTGCAACAAGACAGTTGCTTGAATTAACTCACGTTTCACCATTACCTAAACCAAAGCCCGAAAGTAAAATTGAAGAACTTATATTAAAAAGTGGTATTTTTCGTCAGAAGTTGATGGAATATCAAGATTTAGGAATTACCAATGTTGTGATTGAAGAACCGCTACTTAATTCCAATAACATCAATACGGTAGGTACTTTAATGCGGTACAACACTTTAATTTGTAAAGAGGTTTTTGACGTTCTAGGAATCGTGCCTGAGTTTATCACAACCTATAATGCAAGGAAATTTGCATTTCCCGAACTTGTTCAACAAAATGATAGAGGAAAATTTGTTTTGTTTGGAGGTTATCCAAAGACAATTGACAAAAAAGAAATTATTTGGGAACACGTTGCAAAAAAAGAGCCACAAATTACCTGGCTTTATACAAGAAACAACACCCTGAAGAAAGAAAACTACGACATGACTGACAGCTATACCTGCGTTCTTGGTTATATGAGGTCAAAAAAGATTTGGTAATTCAAAAAAACTTTTCTACCTTCGTGGTATGAAAATCAATGAACCACATTTTAAGGAACTTAACAAGTGCCTAAAATATTCTCCTCTGAAAATTGTTAACTCTAACATTAGGGGGGCAATAGAGGTTAAAAAATTTCGGGTCTATGCTATGCATGGATATAAAGAAAAGAAAATTGAGGTTGATGTTGTTTTTAAAGGCCAAATGCGTGCCTACCACGATAAATTTGGTACAATTTGGCATAATTCTATGGTTCTCAAAGAACCTTCCACATCGAAGATTAGAGTTTACAAGAATATTAGAACTAAAACCTACTTGTCAGTTGTCAATTTTCTCACAATTTTTCTTGGTGATGGACATTATTATGAAATCAAGAAAGTATCCTGGGAATAATGGAAGATAAAAACGAAGTTTTAGTTGACCTCATCCGGGATGTTCTCGGAGATGAAAAGCAGCATTATGAATCCAAGGGACAGATATCTTTCGATTGTCCTGTTTGTGCCGCAGAAAAAGGTGTAGAAGGTGATGGTAAGGGAAACCTTGAAGTAAATTATTTCCGTGGGGTCTATAAGTGTTGGGCTTGTTCTGAAACTAGTGGCACCCAAGGAGTATTAGGTAAACTTTTCGACCAGTTTGGTAACAAAAAACAACGTCAATTATGGGAACTTCTTAAACCCGAAGACGAAAGTGAAAAGGAGAAACCTAAAATCAAAGTTCGTTTACCCCAAGGCTATACCAAATTTAAAGACTCTAACATAAGGTTTATCCCCCACCGTGAGGCAATTAATTATCTTTATTCACGAGGCATTACAGATGAGATGATTGATAAATATGACATTGGTTACACGGTTACGGGTGACTACGCCTATCGCATTATTGTACCATCGTATGATATTGAAGAGGAGCTTAATTACTTTGTTGGTAGAGCTTGGGTGCCTAAGAAGATGAAATACAAAAACCCTGCTGTCCCTAAGGACGAAATTATTTTTAACGAGAGTAGGATTGATTGGGAAAAAGATGTTTATCTTTGCGAGGGTGTTTTTGATGCCTTCTTTTTACCTAATCCAATTCCCATGCTGGGCAAGATGCTGTCGAACAAGTTGTTCGAAAACCTATACGAAAAAGTCCAGGGGGACATTCATATTTGCCTTGATGGTGATGCCTGGGATAACGCCCTTAGATTATACCATAACTTGAATGGGGGTAGGTTGTACAATCGCATTAAAATCTTGAAGCTTCCAAAGGATAAAGATGCTTGCGATTTGAGGGGTGATATTGCTAATTATTATTTTGAAATTAAATAAAATGGATTTACATGAAATAGCTAAGGACATCAGAAATGTCGTTGAGCAAAAACGCCAAGAGCTCGGTCTTCAATTTTTTGAAGATGAACACAAATACTTGATGAAAGATTCGGATGGAAACATTCGTGAAAATTTCCCATCGGTATCAAAAATTCTTAAACATTTCTATACCCCTTTTCCAACGGAGGAAGCTGCACTAAAAAAAGCTGGAGGTGATTACATTGAGGCAGAACGTTTGATGGCTGAATGGGCTCAAGCAGGTAAAGAATCGACTAATTTAGGTAGTAGGGTACACTTTTATTTAGAAAAAGAACTTATCTCGCGTTATGGTGCTTACAAGGATGTTCGACAACCTATTTACGAATGTGATATTTTTGCTGAGGCAAAAAGTGATGCTATGATTCAAGCAGGCCATTCCTATCTTAATTTGTGTAATGAGCGCAATTTAGTGTTGCTTGATACTGAAATGGTTCTGGGTCATCCAGAATTAGGTTATACTGGTCAACCTGACAAGGTTTGGCTTACCTCTAATGCAAGTGGCACAGACTTTGGTTTGCTGATAACTGACTGGAAAAGCAACAAGGAAAAAAATTTTCAAGTTAACTCCTACACAAAACCAATGCTACCACCATTTGAAGAGTATCCTGATAATGCCCTAGGGCATTATTACCTTCAACTACCATTTTATGGTAAACTTCTAATCAAAATGCTTGAAGGTACCAAGTATGAAAACATCAAACTTTTAGGGTCTATTGTTGTATTACTCAAGGAAACTGAAGAATATCAAGAATTTCGTGTCCCTCGCCCCATAATCGATAGAATAATGACTATGGATATGTCCCTTGTTTTAAAAAAATGATTTGCCTATTTAGTTCATTTTTATTATCATTACATCATGTCAAAATTTGAAAAAGTAAAAGAACAGTATCCAAATGTTGGTAACGCAATCTTTACCAAAATTTACAACGAAGATTGGACACCAACCAAAAAGTATTTTCCATATATGATAAAGCTTTGGGATTCAAAAAAAACCAATGGTTTTAATTTTACTAGCGCCAACCTTGTAAAGTTAATGAGGCAGTTTGATGAATTGTTACCATACATAGATGATAAAGATATTTCTTCGGCAAAATATCGTACCTACGGTGATATCGAACGAGCTATTCTAAAAGCAGAGGTAGTAAAAGAGGAGAAGACCTTTGTTAGAGATGAGCACGTTATGGTTTTAGAAGAAACTGATGAGTATATTTACCTAACACCAATAACGCACCGAGGCTCTTTAAAATATGGTGCAAATACCCGTTGGTGTACCGCATCCAAACACGATGAAAGTACTTTCAATAGATATAAAAATAATGGTTTTTTGACTTACTTGATTTCCAAGAATGATAAAACTCATAAGAATTATACAAAAATTTCATTCTGGTCAGAAGAAATTTCATCACCATTTTCTGGTGAAGTAATGATTTACAATGTTATTGATGATGCGGTTGTCGATTCTCAAGTCATTGATGCTGGATGGGACATATCTGTTATATTTAAGTTGATTACTAAATTTCGTGAAAAAGCTTTCCTAAAGTTTAAAACTCAACAAGCGGAATCCAATGTCAAGCGAAAATTACAAGTTATGGGTGGTTTTGATTTTGCTGGGTTAGCATCAGATATTCAGTTTTTGGGTGATATGACTAATCAGTTCGCAACCCAATCTGCATTGGCTGCTGAAGCTGAGCTTGTGATTCAAGCATTCGTGGACAACATTAAACGACAATTAGTAGAAACAACATTAAACTAGTAAAAACAACATTAAACAACAAAGTATTAGCAAATGGATAACGGATTAAAAATTGATTTAAAATCGGCTGAAACAGTCGTGTGCGAGCAATGTGCTAACACCACCTTTGGTGAGGTATTTTCATTTAAGAAGGTATCCAAACTCTTGACTGGCTCAAATCAAGATGCTTTGGTACCATTTCCAATGTATAAGTGTGAGGCTTGTGGTCACATAAACGATGAGTTTCTGATGCCAGAATGATTAAACGACTAGTTCACTTCTCGGATTTACACATTCGTTTATTCAAGGACCACGACCTTTATCGAAGCATTTTGACTAATGCTTTATCTGAATGGGAGGTTTTGAAACCCGACCGTATTGTCTTTACGGGTGATTTGGTGCATTCAAAAAATCAGATGACACCAGAGCTCATTGAGTTCGTGGCTTGGATTCTTAGCGAGTGTTCCAAAATCGCTAAGACAGTGCTGATTATTGGTAACCATGATTTTTTGGAAAACAACATGGCTCGCCTTGATGCATTAACACCCATTATTGAGTCATTGAACGAAAACAACATTGTTTACTACAAAGACCGTGGTGTATACCAAGATGAAAACATAATGTGGGTGGTATATTCCCTTTTAAGCCATAACATTCCACCAGAAATTCCGACCACTGATTTGAAAAAAATTGGTTTGTTTCATGGTCCAGTCGTTGGTTTAACAACAAACATTGGTTACAAGTTTGAAGACGGTTT
>B570J29032_109958257_pt1 | contig 12100 bp, 6 predicted proteins | sample LakMenEpi16Nov12_FD_29032 | JGI IMG/M metagenome (IMG submission 29032)
TCAATCCAAAGGCCGATCTGATCGATCGACACCTCCAGGATTGCCGCCAGTTGCCCATAGCCCATCGGCTCCCGTTGGGCGCACAGCAGAGCCAGGACCGGTTGCACGGGGCTGTAGTCATTGTTCTTAGGAAAGCGACGCTCGAAGGTCTGGAGGTAAGAGTGATCAAACCTAGAAGGCAATGTCTCAAGATCATCGCGGCTTGCCAGCGGTAAGAATCCCCTCTCAAGATCACTGAGCACCCCCACGGCATAGAAAAACTTGCCGCTGCTCTTGGCCTGCAAGACATCGGCCGTTTCGCTGGGGCTGAGGCCAGCGCGGCTGAGGATCGGGGCCAGGGGCTCCTGCTGGCAACGGGCCTTCACATAGGCGTGGATGTCGGTCAGGTTGCGGGCTTCCTCGGCGTTGATCTCCTCGATTGAAAAGCCTTGGCGCAGTGGTTTGAGCACCTCATCCCGGCGGCGGCTCGTTGCCAGAACCCGCAGCCAAGAGGGCAGATTGCGCGCTTCTTTCGCCAACAGATCCACGATCGTGGAGCGGCTGCCGCCGCTGCCGCTGCGGACGTGGTCGAGCGCTTCATCGAGGGCATCGATTACCAGCAGAACTTGCGTGGCTGGTGCCTCGATGCGCCGCAGGGGCGCCAGCACCGCCTGATCAAAGGCGGGCTGGGGTTTCTGGTTGGCCTGATCGAGTGTCTCCCGCAGTTCCTTGGCGTCGTCTGCCTCCAGCAGGGCGCGATAGGCGGGCAGGGCCTCCGCCAGCTGGCTGGCCAGGCTGCGCACGAAGCGCCCCGCCTCCAGGGTGTCGCTGATGTCAGCGCGGCAGAAGTGGTGGGCCACCACGGGCAATCCGGCTGCGCCTGTGTCGAGCAGCTCCGCCAGAAACGCCGACTTACCAACGCCGTAGTCGGCGCCGATCAGCAGGGCCTGCTCACCATCTGGGTTAGTGGCCCAGGCGCGGACCTTCTCGAACAGCCACTGCCGACCTACGAAACCCTGCCGTTTTTCCGAGCGGTAGGTGGTGAAGTCCCATGCCTTGGGCCAGCTCCAGTCGCTGCGGCCGTGGCTGGCGATGGCGGGCCGCAGATCGCGGATCGCGGGTTGCTCAGTGAGGGTGGCGGTAGTGTGGGATGGGTTTTGGTTGAGGGCATCGGCGGCCAGGCGGGCCAGGCGCGGGTTGCCAGCGGCCAGGTTCACAGCCGTGCGAACAAGCTCAGACGACATGGCTGGATACCAGCAGCCCAGCAGCTGGCTGAGGCTGTCGGTGGGAAGTGGTTCAACCGCCAGCTCACGGATCCGCCTCGGGTCAGGGGAGTGGCTGGTGCCCAGGGTGATCAGGCGAATGCGGCCCTCGGAGCGTTCCAGGACATCGCGCAGGGGTTTCAGCAGCTCGGCTGGGGTGTCGTCGGCCACGACGACAAGCCGCACGCCTTCTTCTGAGGCGGCCTGGGCCAGAAGGGAGAGCACATTGCTCTCTCGGGCCTGCTGCACATAGACGACGAAATCAGCCCAGGGAGCCTGCTTACAGAGCTCCAGAGCCAGGCGTGTTTTGCCGGACCCCGGAGGGCCGTGCAAGTGAAGATGGAGGTAGGAGTCGTTTCTTAGAACGGTCGGATCGAGTGCCTTTCGGTACTTGGCTAACGACGAGGCAACCGGATCGATCGCTTGCCAGGGGGCGTGATGCTCCTGGGCTGGCCAATCCTGAAGCGACCAAAAGCCTTCAAAGCGATTAGACCAGCGGGCAGCAATAGCTGGGTTCTCGTTGACCCATTCCGTCAGCCTTTCGCTGCCGATCACCACAATGCGATCGGTTGGCAGGCCTGCGGCGTATGCTTCTTTGGTGAGAGTTTCGAGGCGATTGATTTCACCCTTCTTGCCACTGGTGCTCCCTGAGGCAACCAGGACAAAACGCCCTCCTTTTTTCAGCGTTGCGCTGGGCAATGACTTGCCGATCTCCCTTTTGACTGCGTGTGGTGTTCCTGCTAAGCCTGCCTTCAGCTGCCAGCAGGTTTCCGCATCTCCAAGCCACTTATCAAGGAACTCGGGCTTGCCGCTCCAGGCGTCCGCGCCGCCATCGGCCGCTTTCTCCTCGGTGTTGGTCCGCACCTCGGACAGAGGCGCGCCGCAGCGGTGCGACTGGGCCCGTAGGAGTTGCCCCATCAGCTCTCCGAGCTCCGCGTCCCTGAGGCGCGCAATTCGCGCAGGCGCCACCTGAAGAGCGGAGCGGAAGTCGAGGGAGGGATTCGATGAAGCACCCTGGATATCTACAGGTTGTATCCCCAGCTCATCTCCATCAATAAGCTGAATCTCAATTTCTTCAGTCTCTGCAGAAATGACTTTGGCGACCCGCCTCTTCTTCATGGCCACAGCCTTGAGCTGGCCAGCAAACTCTGTATAGCGACCACCAAGTGCTGCAATAAGTTCAGCTGATGCTTCGCCGAAACTCTCCCAACCTTCAAATTCTGGTGGTGCCTTTACCAATGGATCCGTGAGAAAAGCTTTGAAGCTATTCTCAGGAGCAGCGAGCCGATTCCAGCGTTGCTCTACCTGCTTAGAGACCATATTAATCACGGTTGCAATTGTCTCTCCCTGTACTGCTCCTAACAGGCTAGGTTTCACGGCTGGCTTGACATTAAGTTGCAATGTACGATCAGCTTCCGGAAACGAGTTCTTCTGTCCAGACTTAACTTCCAACAGCCCGCTTAACAACACCTCAGCCATCGTTGTCGGTGTGTGGTCTTGGGAAAGGAAAGCTTTCTTGAGTAGACGCATGACAGGCAATGTCAGGACCGGGGCAGCTGCATAGACACTTGCCAGTTCAACTGCAGCGGGTGAGGCAAGGTCACGGAATCGTTTTAATTGGACTAGTGGATCAGGGGTAGGCGGTGTTCCTGATACCTGCATCGGCATTCGGAACCCTGCCAGGCTTCGGCGTGAATCACCAACCACAACGGCACTCCAGCTGTGGAAATTCACAGAATCGCAGCTGAGCACAGGCAGCAAAAAACTGGAATCGTTGACCGTTTTGTTCAGTCCATTTCTTTCTTTATTGGGTCTGACACGTCGCCGTAAAGGGCGGTCTTTGTAGCTTGCTGAAGGTTGTCCAGGCCGGTAGTTGCGTACCACTATTTCTTCACCAAGGCCCAAGGCAGTACGACACCACATCCGCCGTGGCAACACCTGCAATACAGCAACTGGTAGCCGCTTGCTCCACCCCTGCAACAGAGGGAAAATCGATCCGTTCCACCAATGCCATCCGGAGCAATCGCTTAAGAGCAGCACCAGGGTGCGGGACTCGGGATCACCAATCTGTAGCTCTTTAGTTGGCCGCAAATTTCCATCCGCCTTGCAGATCGGGAGCAGCCGAACGTGACGAAACCCACCCCCACTGGCAAACAGCCTTTTCAGCTCCGGAACAAGGCGATCCCAGAGCCGCATCGACAGCCCCCCATCAATAGCCAGTACCAGCTCGTACTGAGCTTCAGGTATTCCAGTCATCACAGCTGATAGGAAGCCACCAGCGATCGACTGCCTGGCTATGGACTCCACTGTTTCGGGTTCGTCCAGCACCAGTTGTCGTCTGGACATGGTTCGCACAAACAGTGGTCCCATGCCTCGCAAAAATTGCAGAGAATGGTGGATGAGCGGTGGATCCTCAAGCCACACTTGCAGAACAGCAGCACCATCCCGATCGTCTGGGAGTCCACCTTCCGGCAGGAGATTGGCTTTGGGAGTGTCTGGTACTTCTTCCTGATTGATCAGATCAGCATCTCGAGTCTCCGTTGAAGGCTTCGGTGCAGTATTTCTTTCCTCTTTACTCGGTATGTCAGGCGGTGTAGGGATATTCTCCCGTGGCTGCGAATGATTCTGCACTTCATCCTTTCTGGGGCTGGCCTCTTCTTTGTTCGGGCGATGGCGCAAAAGCTGCGAGAGCCAAAGCACTTCAGCCAGCTCAGTGCTACTTAAGTGTGTAGTCTCCCCATGAGTAGTGATCTCATTCTCGACGGCTCCAAAATCTGCCAACCATGACAACACGTTGTGCAGCTTCTGCTTTTGGCTTTTGGACAGCAGAGTAGAGGCATTGGTGATCACAGGTTGAGATCCAGCCATCGTCAGATCTCGCTAAGTGTCTTGTGCAAAACCGCCTTGAGATCAGCCATCTGTTCATCCTTCGGACGTATCGTTGTGGGCCGGGTTCGAAGATAGACTGCATTGAGGAGTTGATCGACAGCTCGATCACCTTGGTTATCAGGGCCGAGAAAGTCCTCAATCCATTCCTTTAGTTTTTGATCCCTTACTCCCCAGGTGGCTCCTGCAACTGTGCTGAAATGAGCTTTCACCAGCGGCACCAAGCTTTCAGGGGTTGGCCTTGGCATCTCCACACGAAGGCAACGGCGATGGAATGCGGCCGAGAAATCGCGCTCTCCATTGCTAGTCATTACAATTATCGGGAAGGCATGACAACGCACAGTTGCGGACGGCAGTGAAACTTTCGGTTGATCAGGGTCACTGGTTCTCACCTCCACCAACTGACCTTCCTTCCGCGAGTGTTCCCGGTCTCGCAGTAACTCATCGATGCTGTACTCGCCTTCCTCAAACAGGTATAGGAGTTCGTTGGGCAACTGAAGATCAGCTTTGTCAATTTCGTCAATCACCAAAACTCTCGGCCAACGGGAGGGGAGAAAAGCTGTACCCACAGGCCCGAGAGTGAGATAGTCACCAAATGAACGTTGTGTAGGCTGCATTCTCTGCGCAGATGCTGCTCTTCCAGCTTTGATTCCCCCTGGTTCTGAGTCGAATGCTCTCGCTTTGATCCCAGCAGATGGGCCCTGGATCTGATCAAATTGGGTGTCTTGCAGACGGCCGAGAGCGTCGTAGCGGTACAAGCCATCCTCCTTCAGGCGAGATCGTGGCGTGATGGCCCAGGTCAGCACCGGACCAAGGCCAAGCTCCCAGGCAATGGCATGGGCGAGGCTGGTTTTTCCTGATCCTGGTTGCCCACTCACGAGCAACGGCCGGCGGAGATGCAGTGCTGCATTTACCGCAAGCTTGACCCTATTTCCATCTTCCGTTTCCGGCAATCGAAAGACCTCTCCGCGTAGCTGCTGCCTTGCCATGGAAGCAACAAGGTTGTCTAGCTCCTTCCATCGTTTGTCATCTGCAGCCTGAGTAACCAGAGATTCAAAGTCGGATTCAGCCATGGATGGTCGCCAGGGCGGAGGCTCTGGCCAGGGAGTTGGGCGCCGGCTGCCAGGAGTGTTTCCCGTCGGCGTGTCGTTACGAAAGAGATCAAAGGAGGGAGTGGATGGCATCAGAATTGAAGGAATCAGATTTGGACGGGAGGTAAGCAGCGATCTTCAGGGTGATCACGACTACTTGCAGGCATCTGCCTTGGCCAGCGGTCGGGTACATCCATCAAAAGAATGGCTCTTTTCGCAGCTGCTGCCAATTCCCGATCTTCGGTGCACATTATTTCCTTGCGTAAGCAAGCCACTGTGTCCAAACGCAGGTTCGATAAGCATGTTTGTACTTGTGTAAAAAAGCCTTCTTGAGGGGTGACCTCTGCTACTGCCTGTTGTCCAATCTTGGAAAGTATTTCCTGAGCAAACTTCAGGCGCTTTTTAGCGGGTATACTAAAATTTCTTGGCCATAGAAGAGTAAGCGGAAGATGACTATAAACAAGGTCAAAAAGTAAGTCCTCCATCCTCCCTTTCTCGCTTGGATGATCTGCAAGATAGAAGCAGGCGGCAGTGCGGTCGTTACCAGCTCGGTCGAACAACTCATCCTCCCATTCGTCATCAGGGTTGTCAGTAAAGGCAGGCGGGGGTTCATTGATAAATAGAACATCTCTGTTGGTGTTCTCATTGTGGAGACGACTTCGCAGGCTGGCCTTTACCTTGGCGCCTTCTGTGATATCCAATACTTCCTCGGCCCGATCTAGAGACCGAACCACAAGATTTAATCCAGATGCAATGCTTAAGGTTGGATTCTTCTCTCTGCCCTTTCTGCCATTGTGTCGTGATATTCGCAGATCTTCAAGATCAATGAGAGAGAGGAGTTCATGTGGCAGGAAGAGTTCAACAATAATCTTTGGCACGTCTAGCCCTTTGTGCTTTCTCAAAGTCTCTGTAAATAGAACTACCTCATCGTGCCATTCAAACAGGCAGGAAGCTAGCGAACATTCGGTACCACTTGCCTTCGAAAATGTTGATTCTGCCATGAGCGGTACATTGGTACGGGGTGTGAGATCAAGATGATTGTTTTCGTCATTATCATCGTTGTAGACATCGCTCTGCCAGCTCTGAACCTCCGGGATGAGATCAAGCAGGGGCATGCCATTTGAATCGCAACATCTTGTATCTCTGGCCTGAACGATTAATGAAAGAACAGAGATGCTAGGTATTGGCTTTTTCTTTGGAGTGAAAGTGTTCTCCATGTGTCTCTCCTCTAATAAGAGGTTGCCTTGGTTGCGCTCCCAAAAATCTGAGATGAGACTATTCAGTTGTCCTGGTCGCCTGTACGACTGATTTTCATACGCGAAAATGCGTTCTAGGTGTATCAAAATCTCTGCTCGTTCCCTCAGGTCGCTAGGCGTAAGAGCTGGGTCCTGATCAAGGGCATCCGATGCCAGACGGGCAATGCGGGGATTGCCCTTGGCCAGCTCAACCACATACTGGATCTGGACGGGGTCATTCGCTATACCCGGATACCAGCAGGCCACCAGCTGTTGGAGGTCTGCCTCCGTCAACCCGGGAACTTCCAACTGTGAGATGCGGCGAGGCTCTGGGGAAGGGCTATCGCCAATTGTGATAAGGCGGATCCTGCCATTTGATCGTTCCACGGCTCTCCTCAAATCCATCAGAAGGTTTGCTGGCGTCTGGTCGGCCACTACCACGAAACGCACTCCTACTTCATGAGCAACCTGGTTGAGCAAAGCAAGCACGTTGTTCTCACTCGTACGCTGAACATAGGCAACGAGATCAGCCCACGGGGCGTGACGACAGATCTCCAAGGCAAGGCGTGTCTTGCCGATCCCTGGTGGCCCGTGCAAGTGGAGATGCAGCACATTGCTAGCACCTGTAGTAGCAGGATTTAGCTGTTCGCGATGCTTTTCCAGTTCAGGAATGAGATGATCGTAGATTTGCCAAGATTTATGATGCTCCTTCTGTCCTATCCAGTCCATTATGCTCCAGATTCCTGCTGGACGGTTGGCCCAGAGCGCTGCGATCGATGGGTATTGGTTGCACCAACTTGCTAAGCGCTCACTGCCGATGACCTCAATGCGATTGGTAGGAAGACCTGCTATATCAGCTTCCTTGATGAGTGCGTCAAGCCGCTCTTTTTCGCCTGTAAACGCATTGGTGATGCCAGAAGCAACAAGAACGAAACGTCCACCTTTTTTCAGGGTAGCTCGGGGCTTTTGCTTCTGAATCTCCCCCTTGATCCTAGCTGTTTCTCCTCCTTTGCGCGCCTTCATCTGCCAACAAGTCTCTGCATCCCCCAGCCATCCGTCAGTTCTCTCTGGCTTTCCGCTCCACCCATCACAACCACCATCCTTGGCCTTTTCTTCCGTGTTGACACGCACCTCCATCACAGGTGCACCGCAGCGATAGGACTCAGCCCTTAGCAGTTGAAGCATCAGCCTCCCAAGCTCGGCATCCTTGAGCTGGGCAATTCGCTCGGGAGCCACCTGGAATGCTGTCTGAAAATCCATGGGGACTGACTGGCTCATGGATGACCTGTGCCTTCGGCAGGTAAGGAGCCCACCAGCCCCTGCGGGAAGATCATCAGCGGAAGGGCTTCGGTTTGGTTGAGGCTTTCGCACATGCCGCTTGCTTCACAGGCTTTGAGGACCCTGCGGTAGGTGGTCAACTTTTTCTTAAGCTTGTCGATCAACTTGGCGCAGATCTGGCATAGCCAGATGCCGTTCTCCGCCGAGGCCCGCTGCTCCGAGGTGAGCGACGGGTTGTAGCGGGGCCCACCGGGGGCAGCGGCGCTGATGTGGGCAGCTACGCCGGTGTTGGTGGCCTTGGCGGCATCGCTGTGGGGGCCACTGGTGGTGTTCGGGCAGCTCGGACAGGAGCAGTAGCCCCCCACCCTGCTGTACAGGGCCCGGTTCACATCGGAGCTGAAGTCATCACTGGCTTTGCGCCGGCGGTCGGCTGGAGTGTCCTCGGTAGCTGGCTGGGGCATCGATGGATCAAGCAGTGCCTGGATCCGGGCCAAGGCCTGGCGGCTTCGTTTGCTGTTGCCGTGATCGTCGGGACTCCACGGGATGAACCCCACCCCAGCCGGCCAGGACTCCGGTATTTCCTGGCCATCTAGCTGCAGCACCAGCCAGCGTCCTGTCTTTTCCGCTTGGTGCAGCGCCGCGATGTCCTCACTGCTCCACTCCTGCTGGAAACGCTCCGACAGGGTCAGGACCACCACCGCTGCCTGTGCCAAGCCATCTGCCAGCGCAACAGCCGGTGCGAAGTCCTCCACCATGACTTCCACCGCCACTCGCTGGCCTGCGTTGCGAAGTCTTGAGGCCAGCCTCTCCATGCCTTCCCTGTCGCCAGCGGCGCAGAGCAGCAGCAGGTCGTGGGAGAAGCCCGTGGTCACAGCCGGGGGGGCGCTGGCAGCCTGGGGTGAGGGTAGGGCAGGCGGGGGAACTGTGTCGCACGGCGCTCCATCGATTCGGCTGGGGCTTTGACAACGAATACCGGACAAACAAGCAGCAGGGGGAATCGCCGGTGCGGCAGACACGGTGCCCGCGGGGAAGGTACCCTATCGGTCGGATTCGTCGTTGCAGGGGCAAACCGAGAGGTGAACAGGCCATGAAGATTTTTGCCCACAAGGTGGTGCCGCTCAATAAGAAGCAAGACCCTCTTCATCGTTCTTTGAAAGATCACTACAAAAGCAAGGAAGAGAAACACGAGGAGCGCCTCTACGAGAAGCCAGACCTGATGCTTCGACTCGAGCATTTTGAAGAGAAGAAACGCCTCCAGTATCTGAACTTTGCTCTGCTTCGCCTGCGTAGTGGTCCTGGCAAGGCAGCTCGCAATCGTCGCATCAGCGATATCGATATGGATCCTGATGATTTCTTCACAGAAGAAACGGCTTGCCTCTACGACCCCTCCAGAAGATATCTTCTGGTGCAGTACAACCACTATGGAGCCAAGATCGGCGCGATCAGCGAGTACATCAACTGGGTGGTGGATCCCGTTGAAGAGAGCCATCGTTTTCCGCCAACTCTGTCGGAGGCAGGCTTCAAGAAGGTTCAGAACCTTGAGCTGGTCAAGAAGATCGAGATGTCCTTCTCCTTGCCCGACCTTGAGAATTGCCCTGATGCCATGCCTTTCCATGAGGGAACGCATCTCGCCAAGGCAGCCGGTGCACAGACCATGTCCCTCGTGATGGCCCATCCCAGTGGCCTGCTTCTGCAACCGGCACGATCACTGCTCCAGTCCATCTCTTCCCTGTTGTCCTCTCGGAACAGCCAGGGCGCATCTGTCGTGACGAGGGTTCAGGTGCGGGGGGCTTGTGAGGAGGATGGACCGCTGGAAACCATTGATCTGTTGGCGCAACGGCTTTGCCATGAGGTCACCTTGCCACGGGCGGTAAGTACGACCCCTGGCCGGCGGATCCCGCTGGACTTTCGTTGGTCGGCGCTCACGGAAGCTCACGACGACTTCACCCAACGAAATCTGTTGATCTGACCCTTACCCAGAGTAACTATGGAGCCGACACCAATGAGACGGTTGATCATGTTTCTGGAGGACTTCCTGCCCTACATTCTTGGCACGATCGTGTTGGCAGTTGCCCAGAAGCATCCGATCACCCTGGATGAAAACACATTCAACGACTTTGTGGGCTCTTCCATTTCCATCAGTGCGGTGATGCTTGGATTCATGGCCACCAGCATGAGCATCCTGCTGTCGTATAAGGAGACGGCCACGGGAGCAAAGCTTCGCAATCACACCAATTGGAAACGGCTGATTTCCTTTCTCCAGCAGGCGATCATCTGGATTCTCATCTGGATGATTCTGAGCTTCTGCCTCTATAGCATTCGCGTCCCCGTTCTTCTCGAATTTTGGGCACTCTTTGCTGCCTTGTCACTGGGCTGTTTCCTGAGAGTGTTGTATTGCCTTACCTTGTTGATGTAGTGGCTCGTTGATGCAATCGGTCATTGCGAGTTATCTCATCAACCGAAAACTCATCCGGCTACTGACTTGCCCCGTTTCGGAGACCGTGGTGGTGCGGCGGAACCCCTCGATGCCCCCATCGGCCGACACCTTGATGCCCATGCCGTAGGCGGCCAGGGCCACGGCGGCGGCGCGGCGGCCGCCACCGTTGCTGCCGCCGGGCACCTTGAGGATGGCGCCGGCGGCGAGGAGGTGGCCGGTGTGGTCGAGGATGGTGGCGCCATCGATGGCCAGGATCTCCTGGCGGAGGCGGCGATCGAGGGCCTGAAACGGCTGGCCGTTGATCGCCCGCTGAAGCAGGCGCGCCTTGTCCGAGCTCTGGGGCAGTAGGTGGTCGGCGGGTTCGGGGGCGATCTCCTTGAGGCGAGCCGTGGCATCGGCGTTGAGGATGCCGATGCAGGCGCCGGTGCCGGCAAAGGAGGCATCGAGGCAGCTGGCATACACGGCCCGCCTCAACTCCAGATCGCGGGGCCCGCCCATCTGCTGCAAGATCGCCTCTGGTGCCAGAAAGAACCAGCTGCCGGCCCGATGGGCGAACACCAGCGCGCCATGGCGCAGCACCAGCAGTTCATTGGCGCGGTTGAGCACCAGGGCCAGGCGATCGGGGTGCTCGGCGCTCCACTGGGCCACGGCCCCGAGCCGCACCGGCGCCAGCGGCGGAGGCTGGGCAGGTGATGCCATGGCGGCATAGGCATGCAACTGACCGCTGTAGTCCGACACCAGCATGGTGTCGAAGGAATTGGTGAGCACGGCACCGAAGTCTTCCGCCCAGGCTTCCTGCAGCTGCACGGCGGGGATGGCTTTTCCACTGGAACCCGGCAAGGCATGCGGCTCCGGCGTGAAGCCCACGGCCGCCACAATCGGCTGGCCCTCGTAGCTGCGGTTCGACCAGACCTGGAGTTGATCGATCGCCGCCAGCACGGCGCCGTGATCAACGCCTGCAGGGCAGAGGGTGTCCACCACCAGCCGCCGCGGCAGGCGGGCCATCAGGTCGGCCGCGAATGGGCCGCCCTCAAAACCCTCTGGCATCGCCGCCACCTGAGCCACAAAGGCCTTGGCCAGCTGCTTCTCGCTCACCTGGCCAGGAACGGTTTTGGCGAAGGGCTGGTCGCGGGTGATCGTGAGGCACCAGGGTGTGGCTTGGCTGGGCTTGATCTCGATCGAGTGGCGGCCCCGTTCCGCCACCGCTGGCCGCTGCGGGGGCGATGGGCTGGTGCCACGAACCAGCTCGGCGCCGGAGAACAGCGGCAGCAGGTGCTGCTGCACCAGGGAGCGGAAGGGGGTGGGCTCCATGGGTAGCTCGCGGCGGCCAAGGGAGACCTCCAGATTGGCCCACCCTCAGCCCGCCGCCGGGCCACCAGCCTGCACCAGCGCCACCGCTAAACCAGGCACTTTCTGGAAGGCGGCATCGCCCGTGACCATCACGGCCGTGGGGCCGAGCTGCAGGCAGCAGGCGGCCTGCAGGGCATCGGGTGTGCGCAGGAGGTGATCCGCCCGCAGCAGTGTGGCCTGCTCCACCACCGCGGCCGTGAGCTCCACCCATTGCAGATCCGGACGCGAGAAGAAGCCCTCGAACCGCTCCAGGGCGGTGGGATCGAGGCGGCGTAGGGGCCCCACGCGGCATTCGAGCCAGCTCAGGCGGCTGATTGCCAGACGGAGGTCGCCCCCGGAGGCGTGCGCCGTGGCCGCCAGCTGCCGGAGTTGACGCTTCACCGCCTCCGCCCACACCGCTTCGCCTTCCACCGCGTAGATCACGGCGCTCGCATCGAGGAAGGCGATCGCCAGTCGCGCTGTTCGTTGAGGTCGGCATCGATGGCATCGCGGCTTCGGCCGACCGCGGCCGCGGGTAACTCCAGCAACCACTCCAGGCAGGAGGGGCCGGCCGGATCCGGCTGGGCCGCCGAACGCTGCAGA
>B570J29032_109958255_pt1 | contig 12085 bp, 7 predicted proteins | sample LakMenEpi16Nov12_FD_29032 | JGI IMG/M metagenome (IMG submission 29032)
GATGAAATTGGCTTGGTGCCCTGCCCCGCTGTTGCCTCGGAATTCCCGGATCACTTTCCCTTCGGAATCGAAGGCCTTGGCACCCCCTCGCTGCCCTTCTAATCGTCCACCTTCTGCGTAGACCACATAACCACTAGAGGGACCGGGAACATCGGGGCTTTTGCTCTGCCCCGGCTGCCCTGGCAGATTGCTAAGCCCGATGACGACCGGAAGGGTCCCGGTATCGAAGGCCACGCAGTGGACGTTGGGGGTTTGGCCTGCATCATCCCAGACGACGCGGCCACCTGCACCCAGGATGCGTCTTGGTGCGGCAACTGAATCGCGGAAGACGACATTGCGGACATCATCCAGGACATGGACGCCCCAGTTCCCCATCTCCCCCGATCCGGTGTTCCAATCCCAATGCCAATCGTAGTGCAGTTGATTTCGGTAGATCGGCAGATCGGCTGCGGGTCCTAGCCAAAGATCCCTGTTGATATTGGGGTCTGCTGGTAGCGGTTCGGTTCGTTTGCCGATAGAGCCGCGAACGCCGTAGCGATTGACGCGGACGCGCTGCAACGGACCAATCCCTTTTTCCTCATGCAGGAACGCTTTGATCTGATCCTGCATCGGGTCGGAGCGCTGCTGGGTGCCGACTTGGCAGATGCGATGGTATTTGCGAGCGGCGGCGACGGTCTGCTCCCCTTCCCATTGCGAATGGGACAGTGGCTTTTCTACGTAGACATCTTTGCCTGCCTGCATCGCCCAGATGGCGGCCAAGCAATGCCAGTGATTGCAGGTGGCGACGACCACCGCATCGATCTGGTCGTCATCGATCAACGTGCGAAGATCGGTTGAGGTCTTGGCTTGTGGGAAGCGCATCTTTGCTTTGGAGACGCGCGCCGGATCCGGATCGCACAGCCCAACCACCTGAACCCCTGGAACTTTCTCAAACGAGCCCATCAGTTCGTTGGCGCGTCCTCCGCAACTAAGAAATGCAAGTCGTATTTCATCGTTCACCAGCATGGGCGACGCGGCGCGTCCGGAACGTGGCTGGAGTGTCAGGGCAGCGGCGGCAGTCGATCCCGTGATCTGAAGAAAACGTCGGCGGTTGGAAGAGTGAGTCATCGATTCTTTCCTTCAATCGTTTGCCAGGGCGCTGCCTGGACGATCACATTGCCGTGCCTTCGGCACGCGAAGAGGATACCCTTACAGAATACGAAGGCAGGCCACACCACCACAACAGCCCATTGGGTTTTCCCTCGAATCGAGCACGCCATGCACGCTTCATGACGCTCTGAGCACACCGAAGGGTGCGATGAGAAAGCCCAGGGCAACGCCCTGGGGGGGAAGGTCGGACGACACGGTATACCCCTGCGCCCCGCATGGCGCCGAATAACACGGTGTACCCCTGCGCCCCGGTTGGGGTCGAACGACATGGTGTACCGGTGCGGAACAACGATTGGGGCTTACCGGCGCCCGGGGCAATGCCCCGGGCTTGGCGATCGATCTTCTGGGTTCCGTGACCGCAGCGAGCGTCAGGTCCCGAATTCGGGACGACGACGTCCCAGCTGCTTCTGAAGACGTTGGACGATGCTGGTATGCATCTGGCTGACTCGCGACTCACTGAGATCCAGCGTGGCGCCGATCTCCTTCATCGTCAGCTCTTCGTAGTAGTAGAGAATGATGATGAGCCGCTCGTTGCGGTTGAGCCCCTTGGTGACCAGACGCATCAGGTCGCTCTTGAGCAGACGCCGGGTGGGATCTTCTCCCTTCTTATCTTCCAGGATGTCGATTTCTCGCACATCCTTGTAGCTGTCGGTCTCGTACCACTTCTTATTGAGCGACACGAGGTTCACCGCGCTAGAATCGGACTTCAGCTTGTCGAGGTCTTCGATGCTGATTCCCATGTACTCCGACAGTTCGTTGTCGGTGGGATAGCGTCCGTAGCGCGTCTCCAGCTGCTTGATCGCTTCGGCCAGCTTGCTGGCTTTGCTGCGAACCAGTCGCGGGACCCAGTCCATCGTGCGAAGTTCGTCCAGCATGGCGCCACGGATTCGGGGCACGCAGTAGGTCTCAAATTTGACCCCGCGTTCCATGTCGAATGCGTCGATGGCATCCATCAGGCCGAAGATGCCTGCGCTGACCAGATCGTCCAGCTCGACTCCTTCCGGCAACCTCGCCCGAATCCGCTCACCGTTGTAGCGAACCAGCGGCATGTAGTTCTCCACGAGACGATTGCGGAGTTCCACATTGTTAGGATCTTGTTTGAAGAGCTTCCAGACCTCAGGGATCTCGATGTCTCGGTACGTCGAGGTTGCCATCCAATCCTCCATGAAACGCTATGGCAATGCTTGCACGGGCTGCGATCCTTCGCATCGACCCGAGCGGGACTGTAGCGAGTTCCTTCGAGCGGATCCAGTTCATTCCAACCAGATTTGACTCGGGAACTTTTCGACGCTGGCCACCGATGATCGCTTTGGAAACAAGCCAACTTTGCGACGCGCAAGATGCATGCTGCATGGCCAGCAGTCGAGGCGGACGGGGCCGTGTGGCGCCCGAAGCAATCGTCCTGTCTGGTCCTGGTGCGAGGCTTCCGGGGTCGGTTCCAAAAAACGGCCATTGGGGCGTATCTGTTGTTATCGGCCCTTTGGGCGGTTCGACTGAAGGGAAAGCCCGAGACCCGAATGAAAAATCCGAAGGTCGCCCGCATTTCTGGCGCGACTGCACCTAGGTTCCGAAAAGCAACCAGGGACAATCAAGCGGCGCGGGTGGCGGTACGCGGCGAACCTGGGCTGGGTAAGCGGATCGTATCCCACGGCAAGACCTTGGTCGACGGCGCTAGCTCGGCATAACTGAGCACGCGCATATGAGGGATCTCCCAATGGACCAGATCGCGGACGAACGACCGCAATCTGGGAGCCACCACCAGAACCACCGGCAGATGCTGATCGGCCATCGCCGTCGCGTGGCGGCGCAGTTGCTGCAGCAGGTGATCGATCCAGGCAGGGTCCTGGTGCATGGTGGACTGGGAACCCTGCTGCAAGCTGGCCAGCACCGATTCCACCTCCGGCGAAAGCACCACACACCGCAGACGATGCTCGGCATCGCAGAAGCGAGCGGAGATGGTGCGAGCCAGTCGGGAACGGACCAGTTCCAGCCATCGGTCTTCAGGCATTCCCGACGCCGCTTCTCCAATCGCCTCGAGGATCGCAGGGAGCGGCCGAATCGGGATTCCCTCCTGCAGGAGTTGGCGGAGGACCTGCTGAATCTGCCACAGCTTGACTCCCCCATCCAGCAGTTCATCAACCAGAACCGGATGGCTTTTCTTCAGTTGATCCAACAGTCCCTTGACCGCCTCACGCGTCAGCAGTTCCGATGCATGCTGTTCGGCGATCTGCTTCAAATGCATCGCGACCACCGTAGCCGAGTCGCGCAGCTGGTACCCTTGCGATTCCGCCTGCACCTGGTCGGCTGGATCGATCCAGGAAGCCGCCTGCCCGGTCGCCGGATCGATAGCTTGTCTTCCAGCCCAGCGCGAAGCGCCGGGCGGAGGGACCGCAAGAAAGCGAAGTGGATCGACGCGCCCCTGGGCGATAGGAAGCCCATCCAACAAAATTTCGTATCCATCCTCAGGAAGGCTCAATCGATCCTTCACCCGCACCATCGGAAGGAGGATCCCCCACTGACTGTTCATCTGCGACCGAACCTCTCCGATCTGCGGCATCAGCATGCCACCACGGTCAGGATCGGCCAGCCCCAGCAGATGCGACCCCAACTGGATCCGCAGCGACTCCGCCTGAACCACTTCCTCCCCATGCCGCGCCGATGTCGACTCGGGCGGCGTCCCCGCCACCGGCTCACCAGCAGCATCCCGCTGGGTGGATCGCCCGACCCAGTAACTGGTCGCAAGGAAACTTGCAGCCAGGATCGCGATGGGCAACTTAGGTAGCGATGTGGCAAGCAGCAGCAGCATCGCCAGCCCAGTCCAACGAAGCACGGTGGGACTGCCGAATACCTGCCTAGTCGCCTCCGTCGATAGCTCCGTCGGCGTGGCGACCGAACCTCGTGTGACCATCAAGGCAGCGGCGATCGAAAGGATCAGCGCCGGAATCTGGCTGACCAGGCCGTCCCCAATCGTCAGCTTGGTGAATATCGAAAACGTCTCGCTGATCGGTAGCTGCGCGTAGCGCGTCCCGACATAGATCCCTCCCAATAGATTGATCCCCAGGATCAACAAGGAAGCGATCGCATCACCGCGTAGGAATTTCCCGGCTCCATCCATCGCACCATAGAATTCCGTCAGCCGCACCAAGTCGCCTCGCTGCTGTTCTGCCTGACGCGCCGTGATGGTTCCCTGAGCCAGATCGGCGTCGATCGCCATCTGGCGACCGGGAAGACCGTCCAGTGCAAAGCGAGCAGCCACTTCGCTGATGCGATTGGATCCCTTGGTGATCACCACCAGTTGCACCAGAAAGAGGATCACGAAGATCAGCAGGCCCACCTCCAGACGATCTCCAGCGACGTACTCGCCGAACATCCGCACCACCTTGCCCGCCGACTCCAGTCCCGACTGATCGCTGGTGGTCAGAATCAGACGGGTGGTAGCCAGATTCAGCACCAACCTTGCCATCGTGGCCAAAAGCAACACCGACGGGAAAGTGCTCAATTGCAAAGGCGATCGAATCGTGATCGTCTGGAAAAGAATCAGAATCGCTATCGCGAAATTGCCGCAAAGCAGCAGATCGATCAGCCAAGTGGGAACCGGGACCAGAACCACCACCAATGCGGCCACCAGAGCCGCTGGCAGAAGTCCTTCACGCAGCCGGTGAACCAGCGATCCCATCCCCATCTCCCATGTAGTGCCGGCGATCCAGATGCCAGCGATCAGAATCGCGACCAGCATCCCATCGGCCCGCCGCTTTGCTCTACAGCCCTTGGCGGTGAGGGATAATCGATCCCGCAGCACGATGCCAGATCGTTTTTCCTTCGGGTCGATCGCGATCCTAAGGCACGTTGGTTCCCGATCGAAACGGACGTAGCGAAAATTGGCCTTGCGCCCGATCCGCGCCGATTGCTATAGAGTGAAAGGTATTCCCACGCCCCCGTGGTCCCCGCCGTCGCTCGGATTCGGAACCCGGTTGCTACGTCAATCAGGTTCCAAGCAAGTGTCAGAATGATGGCTCTGAAGTTCATCGCACTTTCAGAAAGATAGCTTTTGGTGCTCCAACTGCCTCCCGAGACAAAGCCACAATACCCTTGGTACTGCCCGCGCTTCTGGCATGGCATGCCGTCGCGAGTGTGGTGGCCGCTGTTGATGGAACATCGGTTTTCTGTCTCCTGGGGACGCCTGCATCATCTGCTTGGGGTGACATTGACCACCCCGTTTTCCGACACGATGGCACTGCTGCAGCAGATGATGCATCGTCGACAGATCCAGGAAGCGACGATCGAACAGCCGCTGGTGTTCATCATCGGTCATTGGCGCAGCGGCACGACGCTGCTGCATGAGCTGATGGTGCTGGATGACCAGTTTGCCTACCCGAATACCTACCAGTGCTTTGCACCTTGGCATTTCCTCTTGACTGAGGGGGCGATGAAGCGCTTCGGCAAGGGATTGATCCCCTCCAATCGGCCGATGGACAACATGAGTTCGGGCTGGAATTTGCCCCAGGAAGATGAATTCGCGCTGCTGAATTTGGGGCTGCCCTCCTTCTACCGGCGGCTTGCCTTTCCGCGTTCCAACGGCCAGCGCATCGAGGCGCTGGACATTGAATCGCTCCCCGAGCAGCAGAGGCAGACCTGGATCGACGGTTTTCGCTGGTTCCTCCAGGCGCTCAGCTATCACCATCAAAAGCCACTGGTGCTCAAAAGCCCCACCCATACGGCACGCATCAGACTCCTCATGCAGCTCTTTCCCGAAGCGCGGTTCGTCCACATCTGTCGACATCCCGAAAAGCTATTCCCGTCCACGGTGCGCCTATGGCGCGTGTTGGAACAAGTGCAATCACTTCAGACGCCGTCCGAGAAGGAATCGATCGAGCAGCTGGTGCTGGATTGCCTGCCGATCCTCTATCAAAACTTCGAACGGGACCGAGCCATGTTGCCCGATCACCGGTGGATGGAAGTGAAGTACGAACAGCTGGTAGTGAAGCCGGTGGAGACGATGCGCGGCGTCTACCAGCAGCTAGAGCTGGATTGGAGCGCCCGCATGGAAGAGAAGGTGACCCGCTACATGGCCGACAAGAGTGCCTATTCGGCCAATGTTTTTCATCAAGACCCGGTCAACCAAAAACGGGTCCAGGCCGAGTGGCACGCCTATGGCGTGCGGCACGGATACTATTAGCCAACAGCAGACGATTGCCTTCCTCGAACCTGCTGTCTCACAGCTGATCCAGCGCCAGCCAGTCCCATTCTTCGGGCTCTTCAGGAATGATGAAAGAAGCGTTGGGGAGAAGCATCGAGTAGGCGAAAATCAAATGCGGTAACCGACGACATTTCCCGAGGAACCAAGCCGAAGGGAAAGACCCTCCCCGCTCGTTCCTCGCGACCCTCCCAAGGGGAGGGTGAGGTTTGTTCGTGACTCTGCGGCGGGTCAGGTTGAGATTTGTTTGTGACTCTGCGGCGGGTGAGCAGAAAATCGGTTTTTTCACCCTCCCTCAGGGAGGGTCGCTGAGGAGGAACGACGAAGCGGGGAGGGCTAGATCCTTGTTCGTGCTTCAGGACGGATTTCCCCTTCCCGAGGAACCATTTTTCGCCGCGTGGCTGCGCCCCTTCCTCCCACAAGAGGTCAGCTTTTGCGAGCCTAAGCCTGAGCCGCTGGTTGGCGGCTGCGTCGCATCAGCCATAGTCCTATCAGCACCAGCATCCCACCGATCAACGGCTGCAGTTGCCACGCTTCCCTTAGCCACCACCAACTGACCGCTACCGCCACCAACGTAACGACGTTCTGATACGCCGATGCGTGGGCGCTTCCCAGCTTCTGAACTCCATAGTTCCATGTCGCATAAGCGATCCCAGTCGCAAACATTCCGGTGAAAAAGACTGGCCCCAGCGATCGCCAATCGATCGTTCGCTCGCCCGCGATCGACTCCGCCCAACCCCATCGCCAAGCGAGTAGGCCCAGTGCCAGGTGGATCGGAGTCGTCGCCAGACTGCTCATCAATGTCAGTCGCACCGGCGCGACCGTCGCAAACAGAGGGCGACTGACGACGGTCGCCAGGGCCCAAAGCACCGCCGCCAGAAGGATTCCAAGATTGCCGAAGAAATAACGTGGATCCCAGGCGATCGAACCCCGCGACTGCACTACCAACATCGCGCCGCTGAAGGTCACCAGCAATCCCAACCAACCCATTCGCGAAAGGTGTTCCCCGGCCAACCACCACGCCAACATCGCTGCCCATACCGGCATCGACGCCATGATCATGGCGGTGTTGGTGGAGGTCGTATGATCGATCGACAAGGTGATCGCCAGCGGGTAGGCCAAGCCGCTTAAGAGCGAAAAGACGGCAATCCGCCACCACGGAAGCTTGCTCGACCAAGGGCCATCGACTTGCCAGCGCCACGCCACCAAGCCGATCAAAGTCACCAAGGAAACAACCATCCGGGCTGCGTTGAAAATCAGTGGTGTCCACTGCTCGGTCCCCGCCTTGACCACCGGGATGTTGATCCCCCAAAGAATCGCGGTTCCCAACAGGCACCATTCGGCCGCCAGCGATCTGGCGGCGGCTTGATTCTCCTGATGATTCATCCCGAAATCACCCAAGTGGCTGCTAAAGCCTTCGAACTGCCGACGATCTGATTTGAATATCCTAATGGTGCAATCCACCATTCCGCTACCCAGGCACCAGCGCGATCGAACCACCAGCAGGAATCAGAAACCTTGATATTCTAAAGTTCATTAGAATATCAACCCCCTGGGAGCTCTTTGGAAACGGAGGCGCATGCCGGGGTATTACGAACTGCGAAGCGTGTGGCATGCAGCTTGGCTAGGTGGAAAGTCAGTCCCACAGCCATGACGCATCGCGATCGCATGGCCCGATCACCCGTTCGGTCCCAAGCCGCTCGACCGGCGGCGCGCCGGCACACCGTCCCCGAAAGCGGCTTCTGGATCATCCCCACTGCAGGTCACCGTGGACCGACTTTCTGGCTGCCATTGTTGGCTGGAACAAATCGGCGGCGCGATCTGGCTGCAGCCGTCGTTCGGGTGAGTCGGCATGTTCTGAGGTGGTTTGAGTCGAAGGGAAAAGGCCCTCCCCGCTCGTTCCTCGCGACCCTCCCAAGGGGAGGGTGAGGTTGGTTCGCAACTCTGCTGCGGGTCAGGGTGAGGTTGGTTTGCGAATCTACTGCGGGGGAGGTTGAAATCGGTTTTATTACCCTCCCTCAGGGAGGGTGGCTGAGGAGGAACGACGAAGCGGGGAGGGCTAGATCCTTGTTCGTACTTCAGGACGGCCCTCCCCGTGCTCCTGCTCAATGCAACGCCACTCGCACTCGAAAGGTAGCAAATGACAGAGGGGGTGGCGTGTTAGGAAGAAATGCAAGCAAACACGTTTCATGGCATGCCCTAAGCTCTGGAAATGAAATTTCAGCAAGCCATGGAATCGATCTCTCGCTACGGCAGTGTGGGGGCAATGGGGTGGCGCGTGGTGGAACGACAGCGATGTCGCGGTGGATGATGGGAAGGCCGAGAGTCGTGAGGGCTCTGGATCCAGCCCGATTCCGTACGTGGAAAACCTGTTGAATACCGGAGCGTGAATCTGCATCAGAAATGGGAAATGCCTGGGGGTCGTTGAGGCTCCCTGCGTTTCCTCTAAGAAAACGATCGGAGCGGGTGATGCGAAAAATCTTTTTTCGGGCAGCCCTGAAGGCTTGGCCGGGTCTCGACCCTTACATCCGCTACAAAAGTTGTTCTTTACGCAACTTGCCACTTCATGGACAATCAAGGGGAGTGGGAAGATCGTTCGATAGCACGCCATCCTGGCGATGGAACGATCGGTCCCCGGCGGTCACTCGACCCACCGATCCTGTCGGCTCGGTAATTGACTGAAAGATTACGAGGTAGATTGATGTCCGATGCAAAAAGCGTAGGGGAAGCCGATCCTGAGGTAGTGCCATTGTCGGGGCAGTTGGTCCAACCGGTCGACACCGATCCGGCGGAAACCAGCGATTGGCTTGGATCCCTCGATTATGTCGCCAAGAGCAAGGGGGCCGATCGGGTCAAATTCCTCATCTCCGCTCTGGTGCAGCGAGCCCGCCGGGAAGGGGTGCCGATCCCCTTTGAGACCAACACACCTTACATCAACTCGATCCCTGCCTCCCAGCAGCCTGTCTATCCTGGCAACCGGGAGATTGAGCGACGGATCAAGAGCATCATTCGTTGGAATGCGATGGCGATGGTGGTCCGGGCCAACAAGAAGAACGACGGCCAGGGTGGCCACATCAGCACCTTTGCCAGCAGCGCGACGCTCTACGAAGTCGGATTCAATCATTTCTTTCGCGGACGCGGCGAAGACGGCTACAGTGGCGACCTGATTTACTTCCAGGGCCACGCCTCGCCTGGGATGTATTCGCGAGCCTTTCTGGAAGGGCGTCTCTCGGAAGCACAGCTCGATAACTTCCGACGCGAACTGCAGCCGGAGGGAGGTTTGAGCAGCTATCCGCACCCCTGGCTGATGCCATCCTTCTGGGAATATCCCACCGTCTCGATGGGTCTTGGGCCGATCATGGCCATCTACCAGGCTCGCTTCAACAAGTACCTGAAGGATCGAGGTCTGAAAGATACGGAAGGCCGGCGCGTGTGGGCTTTTCTCGGGGATGGCGAGTGCGACGAACCGGAATCACTGGGCGCGATCACGCTGGCGGCTCGCGAAAAGCTCGACAACCTCATCTTCGTCATCAACTGCAATCTCCAGCGTCTGGATGGCCCGGTGCGCGGCAACGGCAAGATCATCCAGGAACTGGAGGCGGTCTTCCGCGGCGCAGGATGGAACGTCATCAAGGTGGTCTGGGGCGGCGACTGGGATCCCCTGCTGGAGAAAGACGATTCCGGCATGTTGGTGCAGCGGATGAACGAGATTGTCGATGGTCAGTACCAGAAGTACACCGGCATGCCCGGTTCCTACATCCGCGATCACTTCTTCGGCAAGTATCCGGAGGTAGCCAAGCTGGTCGCCAATTACTCCGATGAAAAGCTGGAGAAGATGAGGCGGGGTGGTCACGACCCTGAAAAAGTTTTTGCGGCGTACAAGGCGGCGGTGGAGCATCGGGGCCAACCGACCGTGATCCTCGCCAAGACGATCAAGGGATATGGACTTGGGGAAGCTGGCGAAGGACGCAATGTTGCGCACAACCAGAAGAAGATGAACGAGAAGGAACTGCTGGAGTTCCGAAGTCGTTTCGGGATCCCGATCTCCGACGAGGAGGTGGGGAGCGCTCCATTCTACAAGCCGCCCGAGAGCAGCCTGGAGATGAAGTACCTTCGCGAGCGGCGAGCGGCTTTGGGTGGTCCCGTCCCAAGTCGCCCCGTCCAGCCTCCCAAGATGGAAACTCCCACGCTCGAAGAGTACTCCCGTTTTCTGGAAGGAACGGGCGAAGGGAAGGAGATGAGCACGACGATGGGTTTCGTGCGACTGCTTCAACGTCTGGTCAAGGACAAGAAAGTCGGTCGCAATATCGTTCCGATCGTCCCCGACGAATCCCGCACTTTCGGGATGGAAGGGATGTTCCGAGAAGTCGGCATCTACGCTCACACAGGCCAGCTCTACGAACCGGTCGATTCCGATCAGATCGCCTTTTACAAGGAAGCGAAGGATGGCCAGATCCTCGAAGAAGGGATCACCGAAGCGGGATCGATGAGCAGCTTCAATGCGGCAGGTACTGCCTACTCGTCGCACGGCATCAACATGATCCCCTTCTACATCTACTACTCGATGTTTGGGTTCCAGCGGATCGGCGATCTGATCTGGGCGGCATCCGACATGCGGGCGAAAGGATTTCTGATCGGCGGAACTGCCGGTCGTACAACGCTCAATGGCGAAGGCTTGCAGCACCAGGACGGCCACAGCCACTTGAACGCCATCGCCTTCCCCTTTGTGCGAGCTTACGATCCTGCGTACGCTTACGAAACCACCGTGATCGTGATCGACGGCATGCGTCGGTTGTATCAGGAAGGGGAAACCGCGATCTACTACATCACGGTGGGCAATGAGAACTACGACATGCCATCGATGCCCGCTGGGGTCGAACAAGGCATTCTCAAGGGGCTCTACAAGTTCAAGAGCCATGAGGTTCCCAAGGCGCGGGGACGCGTTCAGCTGTTCGGCAGCGGATCGATTCTTCGAAGCGCACTGGAGGCCCAGCAGCTTCTGGCCGATCGCTTCCAAGTGGCCAGCGATGTCTGGAGCGTCACCAGCTACACGCAGTTGCGACGTGAGGCTCAAGACTGCGAACGCTGGAACCGACTGAATCCCACTCAGCCCCCCCGCGTCAGTTATCTCGAACAGACCCTTCAGGGGGTCGAGGGCCCGATCATTTCGGCCAGCGACAACGTGCGGGCCGTCGGGGAACAGTTGATGCCGTATCTGTCGCAGGACTACTTTGTTCTGGGGACCGACGGCATGGGACGCAGCGAAACCCGCGCCGCCTTGCGGCGACATTTCGAGGTCGATTCGGCCAGCATCGCTCTGGCGGCGCTGGATCGGTTGATGCGTCAGGGGAAGTTCCGCAAGGAAGAAGTCGCCAAGGCGATCCAGGATCTCGATTACGATCCCAGCAAACCCAACCCCTACTTCGCCTGACCGCACTTCGACATCCAGCGTCAGTTCGCTGCCACCTTGCTGCAGCGCTGAGGCTTCCATCCACAACCAACTGCTTCGGCATCAGATCGATACGGGAATCAACCAGCATGGCAACTGAGGTCAAACTTCCCTCGCTTGGCGAAGGGGTCGCATCGGGAGACGTTTTGGAGGTTCTGGTGAAGGTGGGAGACACCGTCACCAAGGAACAGGGACTGTTGGAGTTGGAGACCGACAAGGCAACGGTGACTGTCCCCAGTCCGATCGCCGGCAAGGTGGTTGCCATCCTGGTGAAAGAACGCGAGACGGTGGCG
>B570J29032_109958254_pt1 | contig 12084 bp, 10 predicted proteins | sample LakMenEpi16Nov12_FD_29032 | JGI IMG/M metagenome (IMG submission 29032)
CCGCTGCGGCCCATACCTCGTCGTATTGCAACAAGTCGGGGTCGACGAACACGCGCAGTTGGGTTGCATGACCAAAGGGAGGCACGCCACCAATTGGAAAACCGGTCGCTGCACGAACTGCATCAGCGTCAACGCGCGAACACTTTGCACCGCCAGCAGCTGCAGCCAACTTCTTCTCATCTAATTGGTTAGACCCGCTGACCAACGCCATCACAATTTCGTCATCAACGCCGAACACCAGCGACTTCACAATTTGACCAACAGTGACGCCAATTGCTGTTGCCGCATCTTGAGCAGTCTTTGTTCCCTCAGGGAATTTTCGTACCTCTATTTCCAGCCCGGCCTCGCGGGCTGCCTCCATCACTCGTGTGACATTTGGGTGGATTTTCTCATCGGACATTCGTTGTAACACTACGCAACTCGCCTAGGATTTAGTCAACGAAAGGGAGTATCCCTTCACCGCAGTGTCGTCAATACGGTAGAAATACCCGGCACTAGGGGCGAAAGCCCGGGAGAGACTTTCGGCAAGTCGAAATATCGTTGCCGAAAGAAAACATGCCCCCCACAATTACCCCCTCGATACACAGTCGTTGTCCTCATTCGTTATCGCCAGATGAAGTTCTCAAAGAACTCAACACGTCAACTAACGGACTCTCTACCGCAGATGCCAAACAACGCTTGGAGTCCTTTGGTCCAAACCGACTCACTGAAACGCCGCCAATTCCAGCGTGGAAACGCTTCATCGCCCAGTTCTCCAACCTTCTCACCATCATCTTGATCGTCGCTGCGGTCACCAGTTTGGTGGTGGCACGTGAGATCAAAACACCAGCAGTGGTCTTCGTTGTGGTGTTTATGAACGCCATCATTGGCTTCGTTCAAGAAAACAAAGCAGAAGCATCTCTCGCAGCGTTGCGACGAATGCTTGCATCGTCTGCACGCGTGAAGCGTGACGGCGCTTGGGTGAACGTTGATACTGCAGACATCATTCCTGGCGATGTCGTCCTTGTTGAAGCCGGAGATCGAATTCCTGCTGATGGTCGACTCTTGACTGCAACCAACTTGGAGATTGAAGAGGCGGCACTCACCGGTGAAAGTCTTGCTGTTGCAAAAACACTCGATGTAGCAGCAGCAGATGCTGCATTAGGTGACCGTAAATGCATGGCGTTTATGAACACTACGGTTACTCGCGGGCGTGGCGAATACGTGGTCACTGCAACCGGAATGAATACAGAGATGGGCAAGATTGCGGGCCTTCTTGCATCGACTGAATCGGACAAATCGCCACTTCAGAAGCAACTTGACACTCTTGCGCACAGCTTGGCAAAGCTTGCCGGAGTCATCGTCGCGCTGGTTTTCATCATCGGGCTCATCTCTGGTGATTCACTTAGCGACTTATTCCTCACTGCAGTTGCGCTTGCAGTTGCCGCCATTCCCGAAGGTCTTCCCGCCGTTACTGCGGTCACACTTGCAATTGGCGTCACTCGCATGGCCAAGTACAACGCAATTGTGAAACGTCTTGCCAGTGTGGAAACGCTTGGCTGCACAAGCGTGATTTGTTCCGACAAGACAGGAACGCTCACCCTCAACCAAATGACCGCACGTGAACTTGTGTACATGGAGACATCACACTCTGTCTCTGGCGAGGGGTACTCCCCCGACGGTCGCATCATTCCCGAGAAAGGCGATGATCCCCTCGTTCTCATTTCCGCGTTGCTGCCAATGGCCCTTTGTAATGACGCCGTTGTCAATAACAACAATGGAGAATGGGAACTCGTGGGTGATCCCACCGAAGGTGCGCTCACAGTTCTTGCAATGAAGGGCGGAATAGACCCTGCCGACTTGCGCGCTTCTCGCCCGCGTGTCGCCGAGATTCCCTTTGACAGTGCGCATAAGTACATGGCCACCTTTCATCAGATGGTGACAGACGAAGGTCGCGATGTGGTGCGGCTGTATGTAAAGGGTGCACCTGACGTTTTGTTGAACTATGCATCGCGCGTCATTGACAGGACCGGCGCAGCAGCAGACATATCGGTTCACTACACGGGACTGCTCTCACACAATAGCCGCTTGGCATCTCAAGGTCTTCGTGTACTTGCAGTTGCTCAGCGCGATTTCGACCTTGAGTCATGGCAAGAATTGTCCGACGAAGACCCCATGTCCTTGGTGCAAGATCTCACATTCCTCGCACTCGTTGGCATTATCGACCCACCACGCCCCGAAGCTCGTGACGCCATAACAACTGCACACGCAGCTGGCATCTCCGTGAAGATGATCACCGGCGACCATGCGGTGACTGCCGCAGCCATTGCTTCGAATCTTGGTCTTCATGGAAATGTCGTCACCGGCGAAGACTTAGAAAGACTGTCGGAAGATGATCTCGACAACATGATCGATTCCACCACCGTGTTCGCACGCGTGTCACCGTCTCACAAAATTCGATTGGTTACCTCCCTTCAGCGCAAAGGCAACGTTGTCGCGATGACGGGCGATGGTGTCAATGATGCGCCTGCACTGAAGAAGGCAAACATCGGCGTAGCCATGGGTATCACCGGAACAGAAGTCACCAAAGAAGCCGCCACCATGGTTCTCATAGACGACAACTTCGCCACCATTGTTCGGGCTGTAGAACGCGGACGCACCATTTACGACAACATCGTGAAGTTCGTGCGTTTCCAGCTGAGCACAACGCTGGGCTTCGCAGCCGTGTTTCTTCTTGCATCGCTTCTGGACATTGCAAGTCGTAAACCATTCACTGCAATTGCAATTCTGTGGGTCAACATCATCATGGACGGACCCCCAGCCATGGCTCTTGGTGTCGACCGCGCAGCACCTGGCGTTATGGACCGCGCACCACGTCCCGCAGATGAACCCATCCTCACGCGCCGTCGCTGGTCTGCTATCGGGTTGGCTGCAGTAGTCATGGCAGTTGGAACACTTGCGGTGTTTATGTGGGCGCCAGGCCCCGAAGCAGAAGCCGGAGTTGCAAGCATTGCCGGCACAATGGGCTTCAACACGTTTGTTCTCTTCCAGTTCTTCAACATCTTGAACGTACGTAGCGAGAACACCTCTGTGTTCAGTCGCATGTTGTTCAGCAACAAGTCATTGTGGATCTCACTAGCGACCGTCTTGTTCTTACAGATTGGTGTCACGCACGTTTCCTTCATGCAGTCACTGTTCGAGACCACATCACTGTCCCTCAGCGAATGGGCGGTCTGTGTCGCGGTCGCATCGGCCATTTTGTGGGTAGAAGAAATTCGCAAACTCATTTCTCGCATCGTCAACAAATAAGAAAGGCCCACCATGAAATGTCCACACTGCCCTACCACCACCCTTGTCATGACAGATCGTCAGGGAATCGAAATTGACTACTGCCCAGACTGCAGAGGCGTCTGGTTAGACCGAGGAGAATTAGACAAGTTGATTGAACGCGCCAGTAACGACAGTCCATCTTCCAGCGGACCTCCGCAGCGGACATCACGTCGAGACGATGATGACAGTGATGAAATTGAACGCTTGAAGTATGCGAAGTACCCAAAGAAGAAGAAAATGTCCAGTTTGCTGGGCGACATCTTCGAGTTCTAACTACATTTTCTAACGAGGAGACATCAATGTTTAAGAACACCGCAAAGACCACCATCCTTCTCGCCGCACTCGGCGGACTGATTGTTGGAGTCGCATCACTGCTTGGTGGCGGAAGCTCAAGCGCCGTCATGCTCGGTCTTGTCATCGCACTGGTGATGGTGGGCGGCTCGTATTGGTTCAGCGACAAACTCGCACTGGCGTCAGCAAAAGCGCAAGTCATCTCCGAAGCAGATCACCCAGAGTTTTACGGAATGATTCGGGACCTCTCACAACGCGCCGGTCTCCCTATGCCGCGCGTGGCAGTCTCACCCAGCGAGCAACCCAACGCGTTTGCCACTGGGCGAGGCCCCAACAACGCAGTGGTGTGTGCAACACGCGGCCTCTTGCAATCCATGTCGCGCGACGAAATTGAGGGCGTCATGGCGCATGAGCTAATGCACGTTCGCAACCGCGACATTCTCATCGGCTCCGTCGCTGCAGCCGTTGCAACAGCAATTTCCTCCATTGCGCAAATGGCCATGTTTGCCACCATGTTTGCTGGTGGTCGCGACGATGAGAATCGTCCTAACCCATTTGCAGTGTTGCTGGTCTCCATGCTGGCGCCATTGGCGGCAAGCCTCATTCAGATGGCCATTAGCCGTAGCCGTGAATTCGAAGCAGATCGTGGAGCGGCAGAGTTGTTGGGCAGCGGACAGTCGCTTGCACAAGCATTGGAGAAGATTGAAGTGCTGGCAACCCGTATGCCTATGCAAGTGTCACCGGCACAAGCTCAGGCCTACATTCACAATCCGCTTGCAGAAATGCATGCACGTCGTGGAAGCGGAGTCAATGTGTCGCGCTTGTTCTCCACGCACCCCGCAACCGAAGAACGTATTCGTCGCCTTCGGGAGATGACTTTCTAATCTTCCACTTCTGCTGGGCCGCTGAATGTAAACAGTGCAGCGCCAGCAAGAGAAATCAGACCAGCCACTAGATATGGCGTGTCATAGTTGCCAGATGCGTCTCGAATAGAACCAATCAGAATTGGACCAATTGCAGTTCCCGTCAAAGACACCAATCCGGATCGGGCAGAAATGCTTGCGTAGTCCTTTACTCCAAATCGTTGCGCAATGAGAAGTGACTGCATCATCAATACATTGCCCACCATTGCGCCGAACAATCCAATAGACACAAACAACGCAACTGTGTTGTGCATTTGCCCAATGAGAATGATTGCGCTGCCCTGCACCACTGCAATAAACACCATGAACTTAGCCAATGGGAACTTTGGAATGATGCGCCCACCAACAAGTCGGAACACCACGCTTGCCCCGGACAACACCGAGGTGGCGAGCGCTGCCGTTTCTTTTGTGGTGCGTTCTTCCACCAACTTCACAATCTGTTGAATAGCGCCAACCTGACTACCCATCACCAACACATAGCCAACGGTGACCACCCAAAAGAACTTTGTACGCACAGCAACGCTCATCGGTGTACCGGGCATCTCCATCACATGGTTCTCGGGCTTTGGCTGTCCATCTGGCATCCAGTTCAGTGCGCCAGGTTCTGCGCGAATCAACAGGAAAGTTGGGATACTCATGCCCAGAAGCCACAGCATGGCAAGAATCGGAGCTGCTCCACTGAGTGTCTGCGAGTCAATTAATGACTTCACAATCGGCGAGAGAACTATTCCTCCCACTGATAATCCAGAACTAGCGGCCGCAATTGCAGATGCTCGCTTTGTATGGAACCACCTAGTCACCACGGTTGTTGCAAGTGTTAGTCCACTAGACGACCATGCAATGGCGAATAATCCATAGACAAGGTACAACTGCCACTGTTGCTGCACTTGACCCAAGCCGAGCAACGCAACCGCCCCCAAAACTGCCCCGCCATACGACACATGTCGAACGTCGTACGTGGCAATCAAACGAGCAACCACCACATTCCACAGTCCACCAATGAGGAAGAAGAACGTGGTGGCCACCGACAAAGACGAGACGTTCCACTCGGGATGTTCATTACTGAATGCATTCAAATACACCGACATCCCGTAGAAACCGAGAGCAGATCCAAAGAACAAAATTGCGAAACAACCGCCAACTACCCACCAACCGGGGAACTTGTCTCGGGGCGCCAAATAGACGCGTGTGTCGTGTTGTTGCATGGTGACTCCCTGCGGGTCACCCTAGACCAGCACCCAAGATGGTTATCTACCGGCGCTGAGTCGCTTAGACGAACGCGGCGTACCCGTCGCGCTCAAGCTCGTCGGCCAACTCTGGGCCTGCGGTTTTCACAATGCGTCCCGCCGCAAGAATGTGCACCACGTCGGGCTTCAGTTCTTCCAACAATCGCACGTAGTGAGTAATGGCAAGAACGCCCAAGTTGTTCTCGTGTGTTGCGGCCTCTACGCGACGTGCGCAGTCGCGCAACGCATCAATGTCCAAACCAGAGTCCAACTCGTCGAGAATGGCGATCTTTGGCTCTAACACACCAAGTTGCAAAGTTTCATTTCGCTTCTTCTCGCCACCAGACAAGTCCACGTTCAATGCACGCGACACAAGTTCGGCATCAAAGTTGATGCGTCCGGCTTCGCTGGAAATGCGGGCTGCGAGATCTGCGCTACTGCGACCGCGCGCACTCAGTGCTTCGGTGAGCATTTCGTCCACGTGAACACCAGGAACTTCCGTTGGGTATTGCATGACAAGATGCAATCCGGCGGTTGCGCGCTTCCACGTGGGCAATGCCAACATGTCTACTCCGTCGAGGGTGACGGAACCGGCAGTCACTGTGTATCCCGGCTTGCCCATAATGACTGCCGACAGTGTTGATTTGCCTGCGCCGTTCGGGCCCATGATTGCGTGTACCTCACCAGAGTTCACTGTGAGGTTGATACCGCGCAAGATTTCCTTGCCGCCAACTTCTGCACACAGACCTTCAATTATCAATGTGCTCATTAGTTGCCCTCCTGGCTCGACACAACAACTTCACCGTTGACTACTTCTGCGCGGAACACCTGTACAGGTTGTGTCGCGGGCAACGTGTCAGGAACACCGGTTTCCAAACTGAAGGCACTGCCGTGTTTGATGCACTCAATCTGCTTTGAATCGCACCACACCATGCCGTCAGACAACGACACGTCGGCGTGGCTGCACTTGTCGGCGATAGCGAACACATCGTCGTCAATGCGTACGACAGCGACGGCAACTCCATCGACCATCACTCGATGTGCAGTGCCGCTTTCCATCTCTGCGAACTTGCCAATATTTGTGCTCATGCCAGAACTCCTTCAAGGCGAAGCTTTTCTGCAACTTGCGCTTCTAAATCTGCAGTGTCAACACGACCAGGCAAACGATCAAGGACGTCTTTAAAGAACCCGAAGACCACCAAGCGTTCGGCTACCTCGGGTGGAATGCCGCGACTCTCCAAGTAAAACCGCTGGTCTTCGTCGATAGAGCCAACCGTGCTGGCGTGACTGCACTTCACTTCGTTTGTTTCAATTTCCAAGTTGGGCACGCTCTCGGCCCATGCGCCTGCACCCAACGTGAGGTTGCGGTTGGTTTGGAAGGCTTCAGACTTTGCAGCATTCTTCTCAATACGAATAAGGCCGGTGTACACGCTGCGTGCGGAACCACCAATTGCTCCCTTGAACAACAAATCGCTGTAGGTACGTGGTGCTTCGTGGCGTTGCAATGTGCGGAAGTCGTGCATTTGAGTGCCGCTAGCGAAATAAAGCGCCAACTGTTGTGCGTTTGCTCCGCTTTCTACAAGGCGAGCTTCAGCGCGAACGCGTGCGTAATCGCCACCCAGAGCAACCGTATTCAAACGAGTGTTTGAATCGCGATATCCCGCTGTTTGCTGATGAGCAATCATCCAGGTACGAAGACCCAATTGGTTGATACCTACATAGTTCACGGTGGCGCCAGCAGATGCGCGAACTTCAAGCACCGGACAGATGAGTGAACGAATTGAATCGCTAGAGATGAATCGCTCAACAACGGTAATTTCGCCGTCACCTTCGGTGTCAATCACCAAACGTGGAAACGCAACAATGCCGTCTGTCTCCACATAATGCGTTACTTCAATGACTTCATCGGAGTACACGCCCTTTGGCAAGACGAACGTGGTCTCCACTCCGCTCGCAAGATTCATTTCGGCAAACACGTCGGCCGGGGTCTTCATGGCAATGCCGGCGCGCGACTGCGCCGATACAAATGCGTCGCCGCGCGACACAACGGTGCGAACAGTGCCGGGAGTGAACTGGGACATGTCCAGTTCACCAATGCGGCTGTAGCGCCAAATCTCTTCTTCTGCGCTTGGCAGAGCAAGTGTTGAACTCATTGGGGGGAATCTTTTCTCTGTCTATTTCTTCTTGCGCCACCAGCGACGTTTCTTGTCGCGTTCAGCATTCACTTCTTCAATCATCTGGGCACCAATTGCATTGATGATGTTTTCGGCTGCATCCAGCACTGCCGCTGCAGAACCATCGTCTAAGCCAGGAACCTCTGGCGGCGTTGGTGGCGCAATTGCGGAACCATGAACCCACGCAACATCGGCTAAACGACGTTCGTATTTTTCACAGTTGTCGGGACAACGCCACGGTGCGTCGGGTGCAAGATCTAGATTGCACTTGCGAACGGCATCACCGTTTGCGTACGTGCGACTTTCGTAGTGCTTGCATTCCGTGCGCATTGGCATGGTGACAACTTCGACGGCTTCATCAGCCGACGGAGCCCTCCATCTGCAATTCGATGAGGCGACTCCATTCCACTGCATATTCCATGGGCAAGGTGCGGGTCACGGGTTCAATGAATCCGTTGACCACCATGCTCATTGCTTGTTCTTGAGAGAGTCCACGACTCATGAGATAGAACAGCTGCTCGTCGGCAATCTTCGAAACAGTTGCTTCGTGACCGATCTCTGCGTCTTTCTCGCCCACTTCCATGTATGGCAGTGTGCGGCTTTCGCTCTCACCGTCGAGAATGAGTGCGTCACACTGCACATGGCTCTTGCATCCGTATGCGCCTTCGTCAACACGAACCAAACCGCGATACGTGGTGATACCGCCGTCTTTACTGATGGACTTCGACACAATCTTTGATGTTGTTTCGGGAGCTGCATGCACCATTTTTGCGCCGGCATCTTGGTGCTGTCCTGCACCTGCATACGCAACCGACAACACTTCACCCGTTGCCTTTGGACCCACCAAGTACACGCTTGGATACTTCATGGTGAGCTTTGAACCGATGTTGCCATCGATCCATTCCATGTGGCCTTCTGCTTCAACGCGAGCGCGCTTGGTAACCAAGTTGTACACGTTCGGTGACCAGTTCTGAATGGTGGTGTACGTCACGTGCGCACGTGGCTTCACCACAATTTCTACAACAGCAGAGTGAAGCGAGTCGCTGGTGTACACCGGTGCGGAACAACCTTCGATGTAGTGAACCTTTGAGCCTTCGTCGGCAATGATGAGTGTCCGCTCGAACTGACCAGCGTTTTCCGAGTTAATGCGGAAGTAGGCCTGCAACGGCATGTCGCATTCAACGCCTGGTGGAATGTAAATAAATGAGCCACCCGACCACACCGCAGTATTCAATGCAGAGAACTTGTTGTCTCCAGGAGGAATAACCGTTCCGAAGTACTTCTTCACCAAGTCGGGATACTCGCGCAATGCAGTGTCCATGTCGCAGAACAAAATTCCCTGCTGCTCTAGGTCTTCACGGTTGCGGTGGAACACAACTTCCGATTCGTACTGAGCGGTGACACCCGCCAAGTACTTGCGCTCTGCTTCAGGAATGCCCAACTTTTCGTAGGTGGCCTTCATCTGTTCTGGCAGGTCGTCCCATTCGTCTACCTGAGCTGTTGCTGGCTTCAAGTAATAGAAGATGTCTTGGAAATCGATGTCGGGCATGTTGTCGGCAAACCACGGAGCCATGGGCTTGCGATCGAAAATGCCAAGGCTGCGCAAACGAAGCTGCGTCATCCACTTTGGCTCGCCTTTCCACCAAGAGATCTGCTCTACCACGCGGTCGGAAAGACCCTTTTCAGGTTCGAAGGCGTATTCCACCTCGTCGCTCCAACCGAGGCTGTACTTACTGAGGTCGAGGTCAAATGACGTCACGGGGAGTGTCCTTTTTGTGGTGGTACTGGCCCGACGGGGGTCGGGGTATTTGCACTACGGCCATAGTAACAATTCCCCTCCTCAGAACCCACCTGCCAGAACCGTTTAGGACTTACCCCCGCTCTTCAGAAGCCCAATCCATGATGTGAGGGCACTGCTGAGAGGCATCAAAATCGTGAGGGGAAGCAGCCTGACAAGCCGAATTGATGATTCAGAGTTCATGTGCTGCATGACGTGCGAACGAATATCCAACAGTGAATCCAACCGCACCGAATCAGATTCATCCAACCGCACCGAACCAGATTCGCCCACTTCAGACGAACGCCGAATGAGCCGTTCTGCCAAAACCTCAATCTCGGCCGACAATTTATCTAGGTATCTCTCCCGCTCGTTCTCAAGCTGACGCGACATCGCGACTGCTGGCACTGCGAGAAGCGATGCGGCCATTCCAACAACCAAGACAATAAGCGCGCCCATTATCCACGGCGCAGCGCCATCTGTCTGAGATGCAGCAGCTGTAAAAGCCGGAACCACAATTGTTCCTCCGGCACAAAAAATAAACGCAGATGCAAAGCAAAATCTGGACAACAACCGAGTCTGTTTTGACGTGACGCCCGCAAATGGCGAAAAATCCCAGCGTTGCTGTGAAACCTTGATTGCGACAATCAAGGTCACAACCCCGCACCACACTCCCCAACCTGCGGAGTAACACCCCACCATCAAAATAAGTGCCCACAAGAATCCAGAGAATTCTGAAGACACGATTGGAATTGCGAAATCCTCTCTTCCAACTCCCAAGACTTCGTCAAAAAATCCGTAGCCAAAATGAAAAGCGAGAAACATCAAAACCATCGGCACCATAATCACAAGAGGCCACACCCGGTCAAGAATTGCTAGAGAGTGGTCTAACTCGTGGAGCAACCCAGCATCTTCTTTGCTACCGGCATCCAGTGCCTCCGCAAACGTTCTCCATTTACGTTCCCATAACCGGACAAGCAATGGTCCAACGACCAGCCATGTTGCACACCACAGAAGAGAAACCCCCATCCATGGAGTTGGTTCTCCGTCAGCATCACGAAAAGACTTAGAGAAAATTTCCATCACACAGATGGCGAAGACGCAGATGTGCCCTCCCATGATCAGCCAGAAGTACCTACCTTGGGGCTTCGATGACTTCTTACGTTTTTTCAATGAGAACGACGAGGAGAGGGCGTACACCATTTTGCTTTCCCTTTCATTGAAGTGGCGACCTAATAGTTAGAGCGAAACCAAGGCTGACCGAGAGCGACATCGCTAGTGTGCAACTTATATGAGTTTAAGTATCCGCACAATTAGCACCATTGAACTGCTGATGGATCTAAAGAAACTTCTTCAATCTCCTGAAAAGATTCTGCTCAAGTGGTCAACTGGTTCTGATTTGACATCGGTGACGAATCCAAGATTCTCCTTTGTGATTGTGAATAATCCCCACGTTGCTCGGGAATTACTCCTTAACCATGAAGAACAGATGATCAAGGGCGCCTTCTTCGAAATTGCTCGAGAAAGCATCGGAAACGGCACACTTCTTGCGGATGAACCACGCCACGAGATTCACTTGGATGCCATAAGAAGAGCTTTCACAGCATCACAAATCAACTTGTATTCCGAAACATTCGATGAACTTGCCAAGGAAGAATCTGATCTTCTGGCGACCAGTTCTCGTTTTGACGTCAAGAATCAGGTTCAAAGTTTTACCTTGAGAGCAGCGATGCAAACTCTCTTCACGTCACAGTCTTCGGCAAGTTTCTTCGAATTCCAAGAGAGTTTTAATCGCGAGGCAGAACGTCTCACTGCTGAACGCCTACTCCTTGGAGCGATCCATCGAACGACTGGGGCGATCCCAAATAAGACAAAAGGCGTTCTCAGACATCTTGAATCTCTTGTTCTGGGTTCAGCTATTCACATCGCGACAAAACGCGCATCACATTCGCAGAATCAATCTTCTGATCTCCGACTTTTTGCCAAGTCGCTTCTGCATGAAAATTCAACTCGACTCGACATTGAAACCAACGATGTACTCGCCCTACTTGCTGAGGCACGAGTAGAGAACGCACAGCACTGGGACGACAACGCAGCGATAGATGAAATTCTGACCTTGCTGCTCGCAGGCCATGAAACCACCGCCAGTACTCTCGCTTGGGCACTCTTGGAGACTTCCCGAGCCGGCCTACATCCAATTCCAAAAGACAAAATCGATCAAATCATTCTTGAAACACTTCGACTTCACCCGCCGGCCTGGGTTCTTCCTCGACTGACTACCGTCGACATCATTCTCGGAGACACTCTTCTTCCTGCCCATACAAATCTGCTTATTTCGCCCTATGCGCTGCACCGCAACCCAGAGTTTTTCCCCGAACCCTTGT
>B570J29032_109958253_pt1 | contig 12081 bp, 11 predicted proteins | sample LakMenEpi16Nov12_FD_29032 | JGI IMG/M metagenome (IMG submission 29032)
TTCTTTTACCTCTTCTTTTACCTCTTCTTTTACCTCTTCTTTTACCTCTTCTTTTACCTCTTCTTTTACCTCTTCCTTTTCCTCTTCTTTTTCCTCTTCTTTTAACGCTTCTTTTACCTCTTCTTTTTCCTCTTGTAATTCTTCTTCTTTTTCCTCTTCTTTTTCCTCTTCTAATTCTTCTTCTTTTTCCTCTTGTAATTCTTCTTCTGTCACTTCTGTAAATTCTACATGTGCCGGTTCTTTTTCTTCTTTTATCTCTTCTGGTTGAGGCTTCTTTTTAGAATCAGTTTCATAATCGCCATAATGTTTCCTCATTTCACTAAAATAGTCATGTGTTAATTTCAAGATATTAAACCTTAGTGTAGGTTCAATATCCCTATCATCTGATAATGATTTACTTTTATCCGATAATAAAACCTGGTCGCTCTTTCTGTCATATTGAATTACACCTCTCAATTGAGTAAATCTAGTTTTATGACTATCAATGGTTTTCCATTTTAATTTAATAGGATCGATCGTCGTGCAAACAATATTTCCACCGGATACCTCTCTTGCACCATAGAATCCCTTTTTATCGTCATTCTTAATATTACCATCATCATCATAAACCAATGGTTCCGTAGATAATATTAGTTTTACAACAGAAGTAATATTGCATTTTTTTTCTATATCTGAAATGGTTCCAGTATATTTAATCTTTGAACTGTTTAATTTATCGATTTTTTGTCCGTCATAATAAGAAATTATATTGGTTCGTTTATCTAAATTATAGTTTAATGGTGTTAAAATAGCATCTTCAAACGACACATAATTGTCAAAATTAGGTCCGTTTATAACGTAACTTTGCATATCTCTATTTTTTTTATCCTCACAACAAATAATTTCAAACGTTTTTACACCCTTTGATGCCAATATATTTCTTGGTAATATTTGTTCGTTAATTTTTGGTACATTTAAATCATCCTCGTATACAATATAATTAATATCAATATTATCTTTATCGTATACTATTAAGTGATTTGAGAGTTCAGCATATAAGCTGTTAGATTCTTCAATATTTGTAATATAATTTTTAGTGTCTTTATTTTTTAGTCTAGGTAGAATCTCACTACACAATAACATAGTTCCTGTTTTATATCCATGTTTCATATATTTAAGTAACGGTTTATATTGTGGTTCACGCGTGTATTCAATAATGTCCAATAAAGAGTTTTCTTCAATACTTCTTGCGATATTCCATTTGGTTGATTCGTACAATTGTGAATCTGTTATTGTATGGTGTTCAACGATATCACAACAACGTAAATTTTCAATTTTGGAACCAATACCATATTCACTGAATCCAGTTTTGTCACCAGAATGGTCGTACAATTTATATATTTTTTTAGTATCAATATTTTTTATACCAGTCCCTCCGGTAGCATTATCAACTATAGACCACTTACTAAATATACCATCTACAATTATAAATATAATATAAATACAACCTTTTACACTTGGATCTTTATTTCTTGCTAATCGAATTATCTCCAAACTATTATGAAGACCCTCTTTAACAGGTAACAATATTTTTGGTGCAGATTTTCTTTCAGCATTAATCATGCCTGCAATATTAATATCGGATTCGAAATTAAGTGACATTCTTGTTTTTAAACTTGCGATTTTTTGTTGGTTTAACTTTATTTTTACGATTCTAATTATTTCAATTTTTTATATACTTTTCAATATATATTATTTTAAACCTACTTAAAGCCCTTTAAGCCAAAAAATAATATATATTAACCCTGATTATTCTCTATATTTTTATCGATTATTACTTCCTTTGTTACGTTTTTTATTACTTTTTGTAAATTACTTTGTTGCTCCTCTACTGTCGATCCACTCATCACGTTACAAATCATCTTCATATATCTATCGTTTTGTTTTGATTCCGGATTATTATATTCTGGATTTACCTTTTGCCATTCCGTAATTTGTTGTATATTTTTGTGCCCTATTGTTTTTATCGCCTTTGATAATTTGGTTCTGTCTTCATCTTCTTTTTCCCACGTATCTTGGTCTTTTATATATAACACTTCTCTTTTCGAATCAGAACAATGTATCGGCCTTTTATGGACATTCAACTCCGATAGACCATTTATAAAAATTTGTGTCACACCTTCTGCATAACCCAGTCTCGCTGTGTTTTCCAGGTCTTTTAATTTTACCTTTAATGTATCTACAAAATCCGTTAAATTTAACGCATCCTTACATTTTTCATTTAAAAATACATTCAAATTAAAATGATTGTTTGTCGTATTATTCGTTATATATTTTCCCTCTTTTGCTAACTCAAACATTTTATTGTGCTGGTCATGTAGCAGTTCCTGTAAATTTTGGTTCTGTTTAACTAACTGCATCACTAACTCTTTCGTGATTGGCTGGTCCTCACCTATATTATTTTGTATACATTTTTTCTTATGAACCGACAAACTCTGTCTATACACAAAACTCTTACCACATAAGCATTCATATTTTTTTGCGACTTTTGTCGCATTTGTGTCAACATTTGTCAACATTTTGTCAACATTGGTGTGTTTACGTGTGGCTAAATGTTTTTCATAGTCACAGCGTTTAGACGTATTATAGTCACATTTTTCACATGAAAAGACAAAAAGCGACTTTTGCGACAAATTGTCAACATTTGTCAACATATATATATTGACAGAAAAAAGTTCCTAAATTCTTTTTTAAAAATATATAAAAAATTATCGTCACAAAGTTTTTCATGCTCAAAATAAAATTTAGAGCATTATGGTCAAAAAGTGAAAAAAAACCACTTTTTCGGAAAATATTTTGGATTTCCTGGAAATGGACATTTATAAATGTCCAAAATTGAAAACCTAAAATACTTTTAGAAAAAAAGGTGTTATCTAAAATCTTAACTCAAAAATACCAATATTTTTCATGACGATATATCATCACATATATTTTTCTCATTTTTTTACACTTTTTTTATCGTCTCATAAATTTCTCAATTTCTCTTTTTTTCAATAAAATACAAAATTATTATTTTATTGAATCAACCTATTTTTTATTATAGAAGACCTTTATTAATATAAACACACTGGCAAGCATTATTAGTTGCTGTATAATTGATAGTATCTTCGCTAAGTCGGTTACAGCGTTAATATCTGAAAGACCCACACCTGACTGTATTGTTGTACTATAAAATATTAAATCTATATAAGTTATTTTATCTTTGGTCTGCAATGCTGCAAAATTATCAGGTGATATATACATATATATCAAAGAAAAAATAACTATACACATAATATTGAATAAAAATGTTTTTGTTACAATATCCATGTATTATACCTATATAAAAATTATATATATAAAGATTGATTTGTAGCCACATATTTTAACGTTAATTGGGGAACCGCTTTCAAAATAGAAAGAAACTCCATGTCTCCAATGTATTCCGCTATTAACTCCATCTCAGCCACAATATTATTTATTTTTAAAATCGCTTTGACAAATTCACCTAAAAATATATCCTTTTCTGAATGCATTTGTTGCAACAATAATTTACATTCGTTGTCGTTTGTACAATCACACCATTTAATAGTATAATTAATTAGCTCATAGTGCATGCTATAATCAAACCCTGTATTAATATTATTTTGTAACTCTAAATCCATTTGACTTTGATACATATCAGTTATTAATATTATACACTCCTTTACCTTTTTATTTTCCGAATTCGGCAAAACATACCGTTTGTCTTCTGGAACTGTAATGTTTGTAAAACAACTCAATAATCCCACTAATTCAGCTGGACTAAACTGTTTCAACTTATTTAACGCAATTAACTCCGAAAACACAAGACAATGTATTTCTCTTAAACTTGTTGCGATTCGTCCTTTCAAAGTTAACGAATAACTGATTATATCATCTTGTATTTTTGTAATATACTCTGTCTTTTCTAACAAGTCAATTACGTTTTTAATATTTGTATCTATTGTGTTTTCAGTAGCTACTATAAGTGCAGTTGTATTATTAATTTCATCTCGTTTTTCGAGATATTTCGTAAACATATTTATATCCGTTTCTACTGTTTTATATTGCTCAGTAATTTCTTGCATCTGTCTTTCTATATCCTTCTTTTTCTTATTTACACTTACCATACGTTTTTGTTTTAGCTCTATGTATTGCTCTACTATCTCAATAGGAGTTCTACTACCTTTTAATACAAGTGACATATTATCCATTTCCTCTTGTAACTTAATGTTATGTTCGTTATAACCTTTTGCCAATACGTTAATATTTCCTTGAAGCATACTTCGTTTCGTATATGATGAATAATCGGATTCACCTATGTCTATTAAATTTAGAACTAAATTATATGATATTTTAAATTTAGAGGTTAGTGTCTGTGGTGTTCCTTTCATCATTTGTTTCACTTCTGTTTGAACTGTATTCTTGAATAAATTTGTTAGATGAATTACGTGGCCAATTGTATCGATACCTCTTCTTCCTGCTCTTCCAGCCATCTGAGTATATTCATGTGAATGAAATAATCGCATATTTGATCCATCGTATTTATTCACATCCGTAAATAATACTGTTTTCGTTGGCATATTAATACCGACCGCAAATGTTTCAGTTGCAAATAACAGTTTAATATATCCTTTTGAAAATAATAGTTCTACCATTTCTCTTAAAATTGGCATAATTCCAGCATGATGAATCGCTATACCCTTTTCCAATAATGACACCATTGAAACATATTCAGGCAAATTCAGATATTCTTGGTAATTTGGTAATTTTCTAATGATTTGCTCGCATTCTCTCTGTATCGTGTACGGAACTTTGGAATCATCTTCTAACAATACAGTAGTCACTTCTTTTGCACATTGTTCTAATGCTTTACGGCTTAAAACAAAACAAATGGCAGGTAACATATTATTATCAACCATATACTTTGACACGTTATTTAACACATGTTGTCTTTTAACATAGTGATTTTTGTCTTCAAATAAATTCAATGTTTTCTTTATTTTTTGATAATTTGTTTCATTAAAATTACCTCTTGCATCTTGAATAACGTGAAGCGTATTTGTTGCATTCTTAATTTCTGCTTCCAACTGTTTGTCTTTAATTACCTTGAAAATACCCTGTGTACATGTTATAAAAGAATAATGAGTTAATGGAACTACTCGTTCATGAGTCGTTGTCAAGTATACTATTTTTTCACATTTGTTTTCTGTATAATTTGAACCTCTCGTTTCACACCATGCTGCAAACTTTTCAGGTGAATCAAGTGTTGCTGAAAGCATAACCATTTGTATATTTTTTGGCAGCATCATAATTGTTTCCTCCCAGACTTTACCGCGATCCTTATCATTTATATAATGTATCTCATCAAAAATAACACATGCCAACTTATTGCTAAAATCCATATCAAACATCGTTAGACTACTATTTTCATTTGTATTTGCCTTTCTATTTTTAGCATAAAGGGTATTCATTAAAATCTCGGTAGTCATTATAAGCACATCTGCCTCTGGATTGGTTTTAATATCACCGGTAAGAATACCAAATGATATAGACGGAAACTTTTTCGTGAATTCATAAAATTTCTGATTCGATAGCGCTTTAATAGGAGAAGTATAAATAACTTTTTTACCCTTTGAAACAAAATGCTCTATAGCGAACTCGGCTGGTAATGTTTTTCCACTTCCAGTATGTGCAGTAACAAGAATATGATTTCCGTCTACTATAGATTCAATTGCGTATTTTTGAAAAGAACTTAAGGGGAATGAGTACTTTTCAAAATATTGTTTATATTGCTCTTCATTTTCATATGTGTTGGAACAGATTTTAACCATTTTTTCTAATATATATAGTAATATTAGAAAAACCTTTAAGCTGTTTAAACATATTTTCTATAAATTTTTTTATAAATATATAATATAATGCCTGTAAAACGTAGAACTGTAAAACGTAGAACTGTAAAACGTAGAACTGTAAAACGTAGAACCCGAAGAAATTTAAGAGGTGGTGATTACGAATATACTGATATCGAGTCTCGTGGAACTCTGTATGATGTAGACATTGGAAAGTATTACGTTACAGAAACAAATGACAGACCACCAGAATATCTAGGTAGATTGAAGAGTATAGTCCCAGAATCATACACATATACCAATATATTTGGTAAGCAGATGAAGCGTTTCAAAAATCTTTGGGTCTTTTTAAAAGATGGTGAATCATACTATTATGATCCATCTACGGCTGGTAATGGAACAAGATATCGTACAGTTAAAAACCCTAATCCCGACGTGATACCATATAGTAAAAAATACAGGGGGTACAAAAATTGGTAACTTTAAGAAATATATAGAAAAATCTTATTTTTTTCTGATAGTATAATAAGATGAAAATACCAGTTAGATATATACCATATAGACTAACAAAAAAGGATAAACAAAAACAAAAAATGATGCTACTAAAATCAAGACAGTTATATAAAAAGGGTAAGTATTACACCAGAAAAAGTATAAAAAGTTACAATAATAAAACATCAAACCATATAGTTAATGCTCGTAAAATATACGGTATAGAAAAAATTAGCCCGAGTAAAGAGTTATCGAAAAAAACTGGATGCTCTGTATCTGCATTGAAACATATTGTAAAAAAAGGCGAGGGTGCGTATTTTTCTTCGGGTTCAAGACCAAATCAAACCGCACAGTCTTGGGGATTAGCGAGGTTGGCAAGTTCAATTACTGCGGGAAAATCAGCTGCAGTTGATTATAATATATTAGAAAGCGGTTGCGACCATAGAAAAAAAGCTTTCCTTTTAGCGACTCAATCAAGAAAAAAATATAAGTACGGACATTCAAAAACAAAGAAGCGAATTGTATAAATATAAAAATATAAAAATATAAAAATATAAAAAAGCATTTACATAACAATATAGTTATGATTGCAAATAAATACACTATTTTAGAAAAATTATCAGAAGGTTCGTTTGGTACAATAGTAAAAGGTAAAAATGTTCGTACAAATGAATTAGTTGCAATCAAAATGGAATTAAAAACGGAACAACAAAATTCTTTAAAAAATGAAGCACGAGTCTACAATTATCTCGGTAAACAAAATGGTTTCCCACAACTAAAATGGTTTGGAACAACGGATAAATACAATTATTTAGTTATAAATTTGTTAGGTAATTCTTTAACACAATGTGTAAAAAAGTATACTAATTTATCATTAAAAACTACTATAAAAATGGGTATACAAATAATAGAATTAATACGATGCTTACATGACAAACTAATGGTTCACCGAGACATAAAAGCTGATAATTTTTTATTTGGGTTAGACAAGTATACTAACAAATTACATTTAATAGATTTGGGTTTTTGCAAAAGATATGATTATAACGGTAAGCATATTGCAGAAACACGTATAAATACATTGGTTGGTACTGCCAATTTTGTTAGTTTAAACGTTCACAAAGGTATAGAACCGAGCAGAAGAGACGATATAGAATCTTGCATATATATAATGTTATATATGTTTACAGGTAAATTAGAATGGTTTGATTTTAAAACAAATAGACAAATATATGAATTAAAACGAGACATTATATCTGTACCTCCGTTTATAAAACAGTTATTAACATATGTACGTGAACTAAAATTTGACGAACGACCAAATTATGATTATATTATAGATATACTTGACTTAGAATATACCATTAATTTATTTGTAAATGATGGGAAATATGAGTGGCACAATTAAGTTATTTTGTAAATAATATAAAGATTACTATTTATATATTATTATTAAATGTCTAGTACAGATAGATTTATTGGTCGCGTAAAATGGTTTAATAATAAGGCTGGTTACGGGTTTATTACTGTAACAGATGGACCTAAAGCTGGAAGTGATATTTTTGCTCATCATAGTGCAATTAAGGTTGACTCTGAACAATATAAGTATTTGGTTCAAGGAGAATATATTGAGTTTTCTTTGATAAATACTACTTCAGATAAGCATGAATACCAGGCTGGAGATATTTGTGGTGTAAAAGGAGGTAAGTTAATGTGTGAAACAAGAAGAGAGGTTCGTTCTTTTCGCACAATCGAAGGAACATCTGAACCAGTTAAAAAATATAGACGAGTTCGTTCAACAGAAGATAGTTCTGGAAGATTTCGAAGAGATAATGAGTTTAGCAAATAACAAATTTAGCTAAATATTTTAAATCATATATGTTGTTTTTAATTATTAATATTAAAAACAATTTAAAACATTTTCAACACTTGTATATAATGAGTACGAATCAACAAGACAACCTAAATGAACTTTTAGAGCAGTTTGACACGATATATAACAGTTTGTCATTATTTAAAATGCAAATTAGTACATTACAACAACAAGTAAGAACTATAGAGAAAAATGTTAAAAAAGAGTTGAAACATGTAGTTAAAAGTAAGCCGATTGCTCATGTTAAACGAGCACCTTCTGGGTTTGCAAAACCTACAAAAGTATCAAAAGAATTATGTAGTTTTATGGATAAACCGGATGGTTCTGAAATAGCCAGAACCGAAGTAACAAAAACACTAATAAATTATATTAAAACGAACAATTTATGGGAAGAAAATGAACAATCTAAAAAAAGAATTGTTCCTGACGCAAAACTAAAACTATTGCTTGGTTTAAATTGTGACGAAAATTGTGACCTAACTTACTTTAATATTCAAAAATATATGAACAAACATTTCTATTCTAAAAATTCTGCTAATTTAGAGTCATAATTTTTAGTCTTGTAATTTGAAAATTTCGATATTATTATCATCATATATTTTCGTCTTATTACCCAAAGTAATATCATAATTAAAAAATAAATCACAATCGAATTCGCCTTTTATTTTTGTTAGCCAAATGGTAGAACAATAAGGTAACAATAAATTATATACTTGATTTCCACCAATAATAAATATGGTTTTGTCAGGGTAAGCATCTAACGTCTTTATAACATTACTTGCATTTACAAATTCAATATTATTAAACTGCTGATACAATTTAGAATACTTATCGGTGTCCCCAGTAATCACTATATTATGCCTTTCTTTTAACGGTTCTTTTTTAGGCAATGATAATAATGTTTTTAGTCCCATTACTACAACATTATTAATTGTTTTATTTTTAAAAAATGTTAGGTCTTCTCTGTTTTTCCAGGGTATTTTACCATTTTTAGCTAATCCATATTTTTCATCTACAGCTAATATACCTTCGACGTTATCCATTTTTTTATCCATAATTTTTATATGTGTTTATTTTTTTAATTATAAATAAACTTATATTACATGAATGCCATTTTTGATTTTGTGAATGACAATATAAAACTACCGTTATTAATTAAAGCAAATGAAAATTTAAAACTAAAACATAATAAAATTGTTTTTGTTTACAGTGCACCAAAAGTCGGATCAACATCTATTGTTAGTTCATTAAGACTGTTTGCCTTAAACATGTATGATATAATTCATATACATGATGAAGACATGTTGAGAGTATTAGGAAATATTAATGGTATAACAATTAATGAAATAATACTGTACAATAAGTATTTAGGTAAAGAAGTATTTGTAATCGACATTTATCGTAGTCCTGTAGAACGTAAAATATCTACATTTTTTGAGAAAATAGGTTCGTATCATTTTAATAATTATGATAATGTTGTAAATAAATATAATATTACAAGAGTTATAAATAGGTTCAATAAAATATTTCCTCATATCGGATTAGGTGATCATTTTATCGATAAATATAATATTACTGTACCTCAACAGTTTGATTATTTACATAAATATTTGTTAGTTGTAGAGAATGGAATAAGCTATATTAAACTTCGATTAAAGGATGCTCATAATTGGGGACAAATTTTAACAAATATATTTAAAACAAGAATTTGTATAGTTAAGGACTACGAGAGTGCAAATAAACCAATAAAAGATTTATATAATATGTTTAAGTCTGTATATAAAATTCCAAAGAATTTATTGGATGATTTGATGAATTGTAAATACTTAAATTATTTTTATTCCCCAGAAGAAAAAAAACAATATTATAACGAATGGTTAACAAAGTCTAATGAACCGATAGAATCATATACAAATGAACAATATATTGTATATAATGAAATAACAATGGAAAATAGTCATTTAGACTGTGTACAGTTAGAACATTATATGGATGAGGGTTGTTCATGTAAGGCTTGTAATGTAAAAAGAAGAAATGTATCGTTAAAAATAATGAACGGGGTTTTGGTAACAGATAAAATAATACATGATGAAGCCAATAAAGAATATGCTACTCAAAAGGCAGTTCAATTAATTAAGGTAAATAAAATGATACAAGACAGAAATAAAACAAAAAATAATACAAAGGGTAAAGACTTTCATAAAGAAATGGTTAATATAGTGAAACGAAAACAAATGTATTAGTTAAAACCGAAGACACTGATTCCTTACAAAAAATTTTATTTTTCATAAAAGTATATGAAAAATAAAAAAATTGAAACAAATGTTTAAAAAATAAAAAAGTGTAAATGAACTAAAAATGGAAATCATAATAGAACAAAAGTTAAAGGCATGGGTGAAAGAGGCATTAAAAGAAAAATACTTGTTGTCTGTTTCAGTGAATGAACGAGTACAAGAACAAGAACAAGAACAAGAACGAGAACAAGAATCATGGCTTTTAAAGATGTTGCCGTTTGATTCAGATAGGATTAGAACTGATTGTTGTTCAGGGTTAACTTACAATAAAGGATTATTGACTCAATGTGAAAAAAAGAAGACTGAAAATTCTGTATATTGTAGAGGATGTAATTGTATTGAATCATTTATAGGAACAGTTGAAGAAAGAAAGAATACTGGATTATACACGTATATAGATAGAAAAGGACATAAACCAAAGATGTATTTAGATGTATTGAAAAAGATGAATAAGAGCGTAGAAGAAGTAAAAAATGAAGCATATAGATTAGGAATAACTATAAATCCAGAACATTTAAAAGAAAAGATGGTAAGTCGTGGTAGGCCAAAAAAGGAAAAGGAAATAATAGAGGAAAGAGAAGATCTATTTGCATGTGTGTATTTAAACATAGATAGTAGTTAATTAATTGTATAGTTGTGTTGTATTAAAAATAAAAATAAAATGAAAATATTTTTTCCTAAAACTTCAAAAATTTAAGAATGTCTTGTATATGAATATCGTTACTAACAATAAGACCACCAATAAATGCAATAGGAATAGAAATCGGTTTAAAAATGAATTGTATATTTGAAATATGATAACATTGTTTTAAATGGACTATAAGGGTAAACATTGCTAAAGAAAATAATGGAACTAATAATTTGTTGTCCATACGTGGCGTATACCTCCACCAGGATGTAAGAATTAATAAAAAGAAATTAAGAATACCATAAAGCACCAAACCATATTTAGAAAAAAGAACAATAAACGCAGTAAGAAATTCAAAGAATATTTCAAATAATATGGTAGGATAAACATAGACACTGCGTTTCAAATGGTCAGCAATTACACTACCTTTTGAATAATAAATAGAAAAAAATGATTTGTCTGGATCGATTTTACCGCTACAACAGCCTGCGAAAAGGCAAGCTAATCTTCCTATAGCAGAAGCAATAGAAAAGGAGAATATAAGCATATGTATAAAATTACAATGAAAAAGAATGGAAATAAGTAAGGGAATTGTAGCTATATAAGCGGCGAAAGAATAAGATGAAAGACAAGAATGACAAAAAAGTGGTTGAAAAAAGATAGAAAAAATGAAAATGAAAGCTAATTTGATATAGTCAAATGTAGAAATAAGGTTAATAAAGGAGAATGCAATTAATATGGAAATAGAAACAAATAAGCCATATATAGTATACATAATAATAGAATATATAAAAAAAGGAGTGCTGTGTGTAGTGTGTGTGGGTGAAAAGGTAATAGTGTAAAGAGTATAGTGTATATGGTCTAAGAAAGTGTGGGATGGGTGTCTGTTGATAAAGAGGTGTA
>B570J29032_109958251_pt1 | contig 12075 bp, 9 predicted proteins | sample LakMenEpi16Nov12_FD_29032 | JGI IMG/M metagenome (IMG submission 29032)
AACTATTTAACGGGCGTATTATTTTCCCGGTAGAATGCTTTAAAAATCAGGCGTAGGTTCTGATCATAAGTAAAGTAATTATACAACCAGTTACAAAACACAAAGAACCTGTTTTTTACTCCAAGGATCAGCATCAGGTGCAATCCCATCCAGATCATCCAGGCAAAGAATCCTTTGAAATGCAGGCGGGGCTTGGGAATATCAACCACAGCAAGATTTCTTCCCACCGTAGCCATACTTCCCTGATTCTTATAAATGAAGGTTTTCAACTTCAGGTTTTCCATTTTCTTTTCTATCTGCAACAAGTTTTTGGCCAGCATATCTGCCTGTTGGGTGGCAACCGGTGCAACCTGCGGATGGCCATTTGGATAATCTGTTGCTATCAAACAGGCCAGGTCGCCGATGGCATAAACATCATCCATGCCTTTGATGCGGCATTGCCCATCTACAAGAATACGGTTGCCTCTGGTGATATGTTCTGGTGCTAACCCAACAGGCACATTGCCTTTGATACCCGCTGCCCAGATAAGCATGGCAGTATCGATGCTTTCTCCATTATTCAAAGAAGCAGTATGGCCATCATAATTAGTAACCATGGTATTGATAATAACGGTAACGCCTAACTGATCTAGATATCTTTTAGCATCCAAGCCGGAATCGCCACTCATTCCTGAAAGCAAGCGGTTGGTGCCTTCAAGCAAATAGATCCGCATCTGTTTGAAATCGAGTTCCGGATAATCCTTCGGCAACTGAAAACGTTTCATTTCAGCAATAGCTCCACTGAGTTCAACTCCTGTAGGGCCGCCACCTACTACAACCACATTCATCAAACGGGCAACCTTATCCGATTCTCCTTTATCCTTTGCAGCAAGTGCGTCTTCAAAATTGTGAAGGAACCTGTGCCGCAGTTGCAAAGCCTCTACGGTGCTTTTCATAGGAAAAGCATGAGCGGCAAGTACTTCATTGCCAAAAAAATTGGTGTCGGCTCCCGTAGCCAAAACCAACACATCATAATCAAATACCCCCGTATCAGTAACTACGAGTTTACCGGGAAAATCTATTTTTATCACTTCTGCCATCCTGAATTGGAGGTTGCGCGATTTTTGAAAAACTTTTCTAACAGGGAATGAAATGTTACTGGCATCCAAACCGGAGGTAGCCACCTGGTAAAAAAGGGGCTGAAACTGGTGATAATTGAACCGGTCTATCAACAAGATTTCGAAACCTTTCCGGTTGGAGAGTTTTCTGGCCAGTCTTAGTCCTCCAAACCCTGCCCCGATGATGATCAGTTTCATGTTAAGCTATTAATTAGAACCGTTTGAATATCTGTTGCTAAAGTTAACGCTTAATAAACGGGCACGACAGTATTCTTTATCCCGGGCTAGCTTGCATCAATAGAGTAGTCTCACTTTGATGGTGTTTTTCACCTTGCGAAGCAGTTCAAGGGCATTGCGACTGAGGTTTTTATCAATATCCAAAACCACATAGCCTATTTCATCATTGGTTTTAAGATACTGACCAAGAATATTGATTTTATTACGGCTGAGCGTGGTATTGATCTGGCTTAACACTCCCGGTACATTTCGATGGATATGCAGAATGCGATGCGCCCCTTCCTGCGGTGGCAAGGAAAGGTCGGGAATGGAATGTGATCCGTTACTGATGCCCTTTTCGAGATAATTGAAAAGTTTACTGCTTACATCAATGCCGATGTTGTTTTGCGCTTCCTGCGTACTACCACCGATATGCGGGGTTAGTATCACATTGGGAATGCCTTGTAAAACCGAAACAAAAGGGTCGCCGTTTTTTTCGGGCTCATTAGGAAAAACATCTACTGCTGCACCGGATAATTGGCCATTCAATAAAGCTAGTCGCAAGGCAGGTAGATCAACCACTTCTCCCCTTGCATAATTAATCAATACGGCATTGTTTTTAAAATACTTCAGGTTGGCTTTGTTGATCAGGTTTTTGGTGCTATCCGTTTCGGGAACATGTAAGGTAACTATATCACTTTGCTGAAGAAGATCTTTCAACGATCTGCAATCGCTGGCATTACCCAACGGCAGTTTTGTTTCGATATCATAAAAAACCACTTTCATCCCAAATGATTCTGCAAGCACACTTACCTGACTACCGATATTGCCATAGCCTATAACACCCATCGTTTTCCCTCTGAGTTCGTGGCTACCGGTAGCTTCTTTCATCCAGCGGCCTTCATGTGCGGCTTTGTTCTTATCGGTAATTTTTCGCACCAGCATGATGGATGCTCCTATCACCAACTCAGCCACACTTCTGGTATTGCTATAGGGCGCATTGAATACGGCAACGCCGTTTCGGGTGGCAGTTTGAAGGTCTACCTGATTAACTCCTATGCAAAAACAACCCACCGCTTGCAATTTTTCAGCGGCTTCTAAAACCTTAGCGGTCACTTTAGTTTTACTTCGGATTCCTAATAGATGTACCTGTCTGATTTCCTTAATCAATTCCTCTTCATTGATAGCCCCGGTAATTTTTTTCACGTTCTTATACCCTGCTTTGATAAACTGCGAAACCGCCACCTCACTGATGTTTTCCAAAAACAGGATATTTATTTTTTCTTTGGGATAACTGGTATTTTTTTTCTCCGACATCTTTTAGCCTTATTTTGCACAAATATATCTTTTCAGGCTTTAACATCGAAATGAAACTACAAGAACAAACACATCCATCAGGATGTAAAAACAGTATTGCACCTGCTTATTCCTGTTCAGGATTGTTTTTCCAGCACTTCATATCAATTGTGGTAAGCTTTTCCATATTTTCTTTTTTGGGATGTAAAGAACAGAAAACTAAAATCAATACCGATTCAAAAAAAGACAGCAGTATCACCTACGCAATTAGTACGATAAAACCACTACCCGAATCGGAGAAAAAGAGATTGAACTATTTGTGCAGCCAGTGGTACGATTCACTGCTCAACAACGAACGCTTCAATGGTGCTGTGCTGGTTGCCAAAAACGGAAACGTTGTTTTTGAAAAATACCAGGGTAACAATCCACCCGTGAAAAACAACCCGGTAACTGATACTACGCCTTTCCATATAGCTTCCGTTACAAAAACGTTTACGGCAATGTCGGTACTTAAATTATGGCAGGAAGGTAAAATCGATATTGATCAACAGTATTCGGCCTATTTTCCTGCATTCAATTATCCGGATGTTACGGTGAGATGTTTACTTAATCACCGGAGCGGACTTCCCAATTATTTGTATTTCATGGAAGATTTGGGCTGGAACAATACCATCAGGATAAAAAACCAGGATGTACTCGATTGGCTCATCAATCGCAAAGCTGAATTCAAAGACATCAGTAAACCCGACACCCATTTTACTTATTGCAATACCAATTATGTACTGCTGGCATTATTGGTTGAAAAGATCAGTGCATTAACTTATCCGGCTTATGTAAAAGTGAATTTCTTCGATCCGCTGGAGATGAAACACAGTTTTGTTTTTACTGAAGCAGAAACCACACGGATCACCCAAAGTTATGATGCAAGAGGAGATTTGATAGCTATGAATCAACTCGACCTCACTTATGGCGACAAAAACATCTACTCCACCCCAAAAGATTTGTTGATATGGCATAGGTTCTTATCCGGTGGCCAGTTATTTACAACAACAACGCTAGCACAGGCTTACACTCCATACAGCAATGAAAAAAAAGGCATCCGGAATTATGGTCTCGGATGGCGGATGAACATTTATCCTGATGGAAGAAAAATGATCTATCACAACGGCTGGTGGCATGGCAATAATGCCTCATTCATCCGCTTATTGGATGAGGATGCCTGCATCGTTGTAATTGGCAATCGGCAGAACAGGAATATCTATAAAGCCAAATACCTGATTGAACTTTTTGGTTCCGGATACAAAACAGATGAGGAAGAAGAAGGCTCAGAACAGGTTCATAAGAAATGATGAAAACCATCATCCAAAGAAAAGATAGGCGAGCAAGATAGAAGTAAGTATTCCAACCAAATCTGCCAGCAACATGGCCCCAACAGTATAGCGGGTATCCTTTACCGATATGGCCCCGAAATAAACGGCAATCACATAAAATGTGGTGTCAGAAGAACCTTGAAGGATACACGACAACCTGCCTGCAAAGGAATCGGCACCATAAGTTTTCATCGTATCCACCATCATGCCCCTTGCAGCACCGCCACTGAATGGTTTCACCAAGGCTGTAGGCAATCCGTCTACAAAACGGGTATCCGTTCCCATCCATGCGAATAATTCCTTCATGCCCTGGATCAGGTTATCGAATGTTCCGCTCGTACGCAAGAGGCTGATGGCAACCAGCATGCCAACCAGGTAGGGAATGATCCTAACGGCAGTTTCAAAGCCGCCCTTCGCTCCGGAAATGAACGCATCAAACACATCAATTCTCTTATAAATGCCTGCACCGATGATCAAGAGGAAAATCAACAGGATGATGCCACTGCTTAGTGAAGTGGAGAATACCTGAACCTCTTCGGTACCCAGTGAACGAATATATACCACCAAACTTGCAATCAATGCGGAAATACCCAATACCCAGGCCAGAATCACCGGTTGAAATACATTGATTTTTTGTTTGATACTTACTATAAGCATCGCAGCGATTGTGGCCACAAAAGTGGCTATCAAACAAGGGATGAAGATGTCCATTGGGTTTTCAGCTTTTGCCGCAGAACGAAGCGCAATGATGCTGACCGGAATTAATGTGAGCCCAGACGCATGTAAACAAAGAAACATGATCTGTGCATTGGAAGCCGTTTCTTTTCGAGGGTTCAGTTCCTGCAAACTTTCCATAGCTTTGATACCGAAAGGGGTTGCTGCATTGTCGAGCCCTAGTAGGTTTGCCGAAAAATTCATCATCATATGCCCCATGGCCGGATGGTTTCGGGGCACTTCCGGAAAAATCTTTGAAAAGAACGGCCCGATCAGTCTGGATAAAAACCGGATACCTCCTGCTTTTTCCGCAATCGATAAAAATCCCATGAACAGCGCAAGGAAGCCGACAAGCCGCAAACATAAGTTAACGGCTGTGAGGCAGGTTTCTATGATACCGTCGGCCGATTGAATACGGAAAGTTTGTACCTGATTACCTGAAGTCCTTCGCACCTGTACGTTGCCGTTAGTAACCAGCTTGCCCGAATCGGTTTGATGCCAAACTGATAAGGGAATGGCGGCACTATCTAAACGGCTGATCTTGATCGTATCACCCGATTTTCCGGTTACCATGCTCCCAAGGATCTGTTCATTGCCCTTTACAAAAAAAAGTTTATATCCTGCGCTGAACAGGGCGATGATGATGAATGCCGACCAAATCCTGCTTAATGCCATAATGGAAGCTGTTGGTTAAAGTTCAATACCGGATGTTGAAAACCATACCCGGAACATTAAATTTCGCTTAAAAGCTGAAAGTTAAGGGATTATAAGAAAATAATATTGTTTGGCAATCCTTACCTTTGCAGCCGATTAAAAAAATGCAGTAAAACCTGCAGGCAACCATTTTCAATCTCTGATAATAAACTCAACAATGGCATTACAGGCAGGCATCGTAGGACTACCCAATGTGGGCAAATCAACACTTTTCAATGCAGTGAGCAGCAGTGCCAAAGCGCAGGCAAGCAATTATCGTTTTTGTACCATTGAGCCCAACACCGGACTGGTGAATGTACCCGACCCCCGACTAAACAAGTTGGAAGAACTGGTGAAACCCCAACGGGTTGTGCCCACACAGATTGAAATTGTAGATATTGCCGGCCTGGTAAGAGGTGCCAGTAAGGGAGAAGGCCTGGGAAATAAATTCCTGGCCAATATACGCGAAGTGGATGCCATCATTCATGTGATCCGTTGTTTTGAAGATGACAATATCTTAAGGGAAGAAGGGGCCATCAACCCGGTTTCGGATAAGGAGATCATCGAAACCGAATTGCAATTGAAAGACCTTGAAAGCGTTGAGAAGAAAATGCAGCGTGCCGAAAAAATGCTGAAGCAGGGTGATCCCAAACTGAAAGCAGAATACGAAGTTTTACAACGCTGTAAAGACCATCTTGAAAAAGGAAAAAATATCCTGTCGTTACAATTGGATAAAGAAGACAAGTTGGCGATAGCGGATATTTTCTTACTTACCGATAAGCCGATCCTTTATGTGGCGAATGTGGATGAGGCGTCGATGCATACCGGTAATAAATATTCGGCGGCACTCATTGAAGCGGTAAAAAATGAAGGCAATGAAGTGATTGTGATGACCAATGCCATTGAAGCTCAAATTGCAGAATTTGAAAATGAAGAAGACAAGCAGATGTTCATGGAGGAGTACAAAATGGTGGAACCTGCACTTGACAGGCTGATCCATTCCACTTACAAATTACTGAACCTCTCTACCTATTTCACTGCTGGGGTTCAGGAAGTAAGGGCCTGGACGATTCATCGGGGCTGGAAAGCGCCTCAGGCTGCCAGTGTGATACATACGGATTTTGAAAAAGGCTTCATCAAGGCGGAAGTGATTGCCTACAATGATTTTGTGCAATATGGTTCTGAAGCAGCTTGCAGGGAAAACGGCAGATTGAGGATTGAAGGCAAGGAATACCTGGTTCAGGATGGCGACGTGATGCATTTCAGGTTCAATGTTTAATAACATAACCAGACTTTCTATTTAACATGACCGATGTAGAAAAATACATTGCCGGTTTTGAGCCTGAGGTTCAGCAGCGTTTACATACGATCAGGAATATTTTCTTTGAAATGATGCCGGAAACCAAAGAAAAAATCAGTTATCAGATTCCGGCCATCCAGGCAGGAAAAACTTATTTGTATTTTGCTGCATTTAAAAACCATATCGGCTTCTACCCTATCATTTCATTACCCGAACTGGAAGAAGATTTGAAACCCTTCAGGGCTAATAACGCAAAGGCGAGTCTGCATTTCAAACACGATAAACCTATACCTGTTTCCCTTATCAAGAAAATCATCAGATACAAATTGAAGCAGTAAAAATGATTTCATCATGCTGTTCCGAATTGTAGCGACAATATCATTTTTGAGATGAAATACGCGGACTGAGGCGCTTCCTTGATTTATTAAAAACCATCATGCCCTTATCCACTCCCTTTCTCCTTTCTTTCTGAACATCTTCCGGCAATTGTATTTCCTGCAAACATTCCTGGCTGCAAGTTCCCAGAAAAGATTCCGCACAACTTTCGCATTGGATGAATAAGAGGTGGCAGGCTTCATTTTTACAATTGGTATGAGTATCGGCCGGTTTTCCGCATTGATGGCAATCAGAGATGATTTCGTCGGTAATGCGCTCCCCCAGCCTGTCGTCGAATACAAAATTCTTCCCATGGAATTTATTGGGCAATCCTTCCTGCTTCACCGTATTGGCATAGTGGATGATACCACCTTCGAGATGGAACACATTCTTAAATCCACGGTGAAGCATATACGCACTAGCCTTTTCACAACGGATACCTCCCGTGCAGTACATGATGATGGGTTGATCTTCCTTTCCGGATAACATCTCCACCGCCATAGGAAGCTGCTCGCGGAACGTATCGCTGGGAATTTCAATTGCTTTCTCAAAGTGGCCTACTTCAAATTCGTAATGGTTGCGCATATCAATCACAACCGTATCCGGATTTTCAGTCAGGCTATTGAACGCAGCAGCATCGAGATAACGTCCCTTTCGTTCCATACTGAAAGCGGGGTCTGCTATGCCATCTGCTACGATCTTATCCCGCACTTTGATTTTTAAAACCCAGAATGATTTGCCATCATTATCTACCGCACGATTTAACCGCAATCCGTTTAAAGCAGGAATGCTGTAAAGTTGTTCCCTGAAATCATCGTACCGCGATTCGGGTACACTTATCTGTGCATTGATGCCTTCATGGGCAACATAAATACGACCGAATACATTCAACTGCTGAAATGCTTTGTACATTTCATCCCTAAAAACACCTGGATCAGTAATCGGAAAATAATGATAGAAAGAAACAGTAATGCGGTATTCATTTTCGTCATAAAGACGACGTTTCAGCTCCGCCTGGGAAACCCGGTTATGTAGTACAGCCATAAATTTTTATTTGATCCTGATAACAGGAAATCTTTATTAAAGATTGGATGCTTGCAGGGCAAACCAAATGATGCTGTAAAGATAGCTGTTTTAAAAAAATCAGAAAGACATTTGTAACGAGCGGCCCCTCATGGTAGATGAATTGTTATTCGCCGATGAAGTGCCGCCGAACAATCCTCCTATGCCGATTACAAAATCGCTTCGGGCAGACTTCCCGTTTTGAAAGGACAGTACATAATCTACCCGCAATAGTTTAAAGATATTTTCCAGTCCGAAAAACAATTCTGTATAATTATTCTTCTCGTTCACATAAAATGCATTTGCACCAGCTACAAGGTTCCAGTTTAACCTCTTGAATAATGGGATCTTATTGGTGAGCAAACCGTTGAAATGATGTTCCACATTAGCAGTTGCAAAAAATGAGGCGGTGGTTGAGTTGGCATAGTAATTAGCCAGTTGGAAACTGTTTACATATCTGGCTGCAGCTAGCGATTGGTTTCCATTGAAATGCTGATAATCCTGAATAGTCACTTTCTTATCATTGATGAAACCACCTATATTGATTTTGTATTTCAATGTGCCGGCAAGCTTCAGGTTACGGTCGTCGCTGATGCCGAAATTCCATTTGTCGAAATTAACATCACTGCCTAAAATTCCACTGATGGCTTTGCTATAAGTAAAACTCAATAAAGGGTATTTTGACCCGACAGGTATTTTGGTGCGGGGCAATTGTATATAACGCAAACCGGGTTTAAAACTCATTTCCAAAGTGAGTATAACAGCTTGATGCCGGTAAATTTCATCCCTTGAAACCCTTTCTGCCGGATAATTTTCTGTCAGCCTGATGCTATCTTCCTTGTTAAAAGTGTAGTTAGTAGTATTGAAAATCGGGAGACGGTCTTCATACAAAACATTTGCCCCGATATTGAATCCACTTTCATATTTTTTTGAAAAAGAAAACTGTCCGAAATAGTTTTCATACGTCTTCATAAAATTATTCCCATACAGTAAAGTACTCCATGTATTCACCATGTAAAAAATCGGGTTCTCCTTGTTATATTGCGAAACCCTTTTGCCACCGGCAAGGTTCCAGAGTTCCCGCTTCGGCTGTTTTTCTGCAAGCCAATCCATTGTTTTTAAACTGATGTTCACCCATGCATTCAAATGGGTGTTGCTAAATCCATATCGGAATGCAGGTTCAATCAGCAATTTAGCTTTTCTGCTCCTGAGATATTTTTCATAATACCCGGCCACTTCAGCAACAAAGCCTTCAGCGGTGTTATATTGCGCATGTAAGAGCAAGGATTCTATACCCCATTCATAGGTATTTTTTTTGCTGAAATGGGTGCGGTTCAAACCGGGGAACAATAAGCTAAGCGGCTTGATTCCACCTTGTTTTTTCTTCAAAGAATCAATATCATTTCCTTTGTACAAGGAATCTTTGTATAACACATACATACTGTCTTTAAAAACATAATCTCTAATTTCTTCTGGCTCTAGCGGCATGGGGCGGATACTGTCCCAATATTGCTGATTCCTCTTATTAACTGCCGTATCATATTTGATAAAAATCCTGTCGAATACTTTCTTTTGATAAACCGGGTTAAGCTCATAATTGCTATACACCGTTTGGAAAATACCCAACAGATCTACTTTAAACTGTTTCAAATTAAAATAGAGCAACTGGTTCTTTGCCCGCCAAACATCATTCCCGATAGGCACATGCAATTGTTTGATCTGGAGTGTGTCCATAATTTCCAACTGTGCCGTTTTAGTGAGGAAGAGATCAAAGCTATGTATGCGCCAATCGCCATCGGTGATGTTGATAGTGCCGGTAAACAACGGCTCGTATTTCCGTTTGGGAGTAACTTTTATGGCATTGATGGCCTTACCATCTTCAAAAAAAGTACCCATGAATTTATAATTGTAGAATCGCATTGCGCCATCAGCAATGGGAGATACAAACCCACGGGGATTTAATTTATCCGTGAAAATGGTCACGTTGTTTTTGTACAAGCTGATGAAAGCAGGAAACGTAAAGCCGAACCCATCTGTACCGCTTACCCTGCTGCTGATCACTTCCAGTTTGAATTTATCGGGCAAGCCGATATAAGCTTTCCCTACAGATTCTGAAAGATATACAATGCCTTTCCCTGTTGAATCCAGCCCCATCTCTTTCCTGTCTTCTTCAGGTATCTCTCTACCAAAAATACGCTGTGGCAGGTTGCGGAGCTTGATGATATCTTTGTTATACATCTCACAGTTAAAATCTCCAACCTGTGAATTATAGTATGGACGCTTTTTTATGGCCTGGCGGATAATTTCATAGGCCGGATCTTCACCACCGGCTTTCACCACCACTTCCTGCATATTGAGCACTTGCTCCTTCAGTACAAAACTGATATCCTGATCCTGATTAGTGATGGTAATGGTTTTCTCCTGAGCCGTATAACCAATATGCTGACAAACGAGGGTAAATGTGCCTGCCCCTAAAATCAATATGAAGTTGGCTTTCTGATTGGCACTTGCACCGATGGAAGTACCCTTCACGGTTACAGATGCATATGGCAGTAAATCGCCTTTATCATTAAATACCGTTCCGCTTACCTTTTGAGCAAAGGATGCAGAACCATAAAATAAAAGGCTTAGCACGACAATACTTCGAAGCATACGTTCAACTTTAAACGAAATTAGCATAAGAAAAGTTACAGGAGATGATCAAGATAAACTCTGCAAGGGTTGCTTTTTTACAGACATGCGCACCAAACTTCCTGTAAGTGCTGCAAAACCGCCAACAAAAGCGCCAATTAGCCCGGTTACAATGATGATCATCTGAGGATCTTCTTTTTTAAGAATGATTTGCGACATCCTTCCGGCAAGAATATGATCGTTATGCATACTGATCCAATAACTCATGCCGGCCCAAAGTATAAATAAGGAGATGAATCCGGTTAGGAAGGCGATTCCATGTTTTTGGGGAATCAGGAGTGCTACCAAAAAACAGGCAATGGCGATAGACCACCAGGGTAGGAAAAGGCAAGCCGCAAAGCTCAGTATTGCCATCAGAAGTAAAGAAGATATCCATTTCATTTTCGGCGTATGATTTATTTATGATGGTTTGAAATAAGTTGATTTAATTCTATCACGATTTACTGAATTGCATTTTCCATTTAACCCGCTGATCTTTTTGTTCGGAGGGTTTCATCATCCACAGGCTATAGTATTCACCGGCAGCCCATTTGCTGATGGCATTGTCGTAAAAACGGCTGCCGGGGTTTCCACTTTGACCTCCCGGATAAATACCGTAGGCTTCCGTTTCGGGAGTCAGGCTCACAATCATTCTCCAACTGGGGCCGTGCGCCTCAGTGGTTGCATTGATGATATTTTTACCGCCTCCGATTGGTACGTGCAGTCGGCTGAAAGCAGGTAGGCGTAAGAGATGGTTCACCCTGGTGTCTTTATACTTGCCCCATGCCAACCGGTTTTCCTTATCTGCTTTCGTAATATCAACCACGGCTTTTTTAAAAGCACGGGTAACCATTTCGGGTAGGGTTTCTAATTCATTGGTTCTGATATCATCAACAAAACGAAATGCTGAATCACGGATGATACCTTCCAGCAACGTGCTTTCCAGCGGGCGTTCCGTAAATTCCGGAGCATTTGCATATTCATCAAAATAAACCGTATCGCTGAAATATTTCCATGCCAGATCGAAAACCGTAGGGCCTTTAGCATCTGCTTCGCTGCGGAAATTCCAATTTTGTAATAAGCCGGCATAGGCTTTCTCTTCGTCAGCTAATTCAGCCATACGAAGGTTCTTAAGTATAACCGGTACAGCCATTTCTGCAAAAACATTGTAGTTATCTGTTTGCAGTAACATCATATCTTTCGGTGTAATTTGCTGCATAGCAGAAAGTTTCCGGTTGATAATCATTCCTCTCGGTGTAGGGTAATCGCGGCCAAGATAATA
>B570J29032_109958249_pt1 | contig 12072 bp, 11 predicted proteins | sample LakMenEpi16Nov12_FD_29032 | JGI IMG/M metagenome (IMG submission 29032)
AATGCAAAATCTAAAGCGCCACGACCAACTAGCATCACATGTGGTGTTTTTTCCATGACGGCTCGAGCCACAGAAATGGGATGTTTAATATGTTCCAAACAAGCTACTGCACCTATATTTGACAACTCATCCATGATGCAAGCATCTAAAGTGACTCGACCATCTCGATCAGGTCTGCCACCATAGCCTACACTTTGATCATTTGGGTCTGCTTCATTAATTTTTACGCCAGCTTCGACAGCATCTAATGCCCGACCATTTTGACCTAAAAATTGCCAAGCCGCTTCATTGGCTTGCATACCGTTTTTCCAAGTCGATAAAACAATGGGCTGATTTTTGGAAATAACACCAATGGTATTTGATTTTTCAGATGCTTGCAAAGGCCAATTTGAAGCCCCAATGGCAACCGCTGCAAAGGCAGATTTTTTAATAAATTGACGTCTATTGGACATTTTAGTTGATTTTGAAGTAAATTTATAAAAAAAAAAAATATAATTCAAATACAATTTAATTTCAAAAAACATTAAACGTTGCGATTTATTCAATTTGAATTTCATCAACAAATACCCAACTTTTGTTTCCAGCGCCTGGCAAACCAGCTGGAATTTTATCTAAAAATTTGGCTTCTACTTTTACAAAGCGGGCTTTAAAAGGCTGCCATTCAGCCATTATTTGCCCATTGTTTTTGATCACTTCCTGGCTACTCATTGTCAAAATTTTCTGAAAGTTTTCACCATCATTTGAGCTAAAGACATTGACTTCTACTGGAAAGTGAATCCAACTACCTTTGTTTTCTAAAAAGCCAAGCTGTATTTTTCTAATGGTTATTTCATCGTTTAAATCTACAATGGTCTCAAAATTTTTTCCCAAAAAGCCAAGCCAATCTCTACCATAACGTTTGGTATCACCTTTCATGCCATCAACTAGTGCAGTGGCACCGCCTATAGCATAATTTTTGTGTGGCTCATTTAAAAGACTGACCTTTTTAGCAGTAGCCAAATTGACATAAAAATTTTGCATGGTGACTTGACTCAAAATCTGATCATTTTCAAAATAGGCGGCTTGTAAAGTAGCGTTTTTTTCAATTAATAGAGGTTCAGTATACGACATACTTTTAGCATTTGGCGTTGAACCATCTAGCGTATATTTGATATTTTTAGGGTCAAGTGATTTTAGTGCAATAAATAATTGATTTTCTTTAATATTTGGGGACAAAGTAACACCAAAAATTGACCGACTATAATTGATTTTTTGCTGGTCGAATCTTTTAAAATGTTCAATAACTTTAGCTTGAAATGCTTGAAACGCGTCTGGCTTAGCAGTTCCCCAGACAACTTCTGATAAGGCCAAAAGTCGAGGAAACAACATGTATTCAACCTGCGCTTTTGTTGGCATATATTCTGTCCATAAGTTGGCTTGCGCACCCATCACAAATTTCGCTTCAGCGGCATTTAATTCTTTTGGGATGGGTTGATATTGATAAACTTTTTCTAAAGTTGTAAAACCACCAATGGCTATGGGCTCATTTTTGGGTTCACCTTGGTAATGGTCAAAATAGCAATGTGAGCCTGGTGTCATCACCACATAATGTCCTTTTTTTGCAGCTTCTATGCCGCCAGATTCGCCTTGCCAACTCATCACAGCTGCATTTGGAGCTAAGCCACCCTCTAAGATTTCATCCCAACCGATGAGTTTTCTGCCGTTTTTATTCAAGAATTTTTCTATCCGTTTGATGAAATAACTTTGCAGTTCATATTCATCATTTAAGCCTTCTTTTTTAATTAAAGCTTGACAATGCACACATTTTTTCCATCTTGTTTTCGGACATTCATCACCACCAATATGTATATAAGTTGAAGGAAATAATGTCATCACTTCTGCTAAAACATCTTCTAAAAAAGTGAAGGTTTCTTCTTTAGGACAAAATACATCTTCAAAAACACCCCAACCTTTTGCTACTTCAAAGGGTCCGTCAGTGCAAGCCAAATTCGGATAAGCAGCTAGTGCGGCCAAAGAATGACCTGGCATTTCAATTTCTGGCACGATGGTTATATGTCGTTGCGCCGCATAAGCGACTATATCTTTGATTTCTTCTTGCGTATAGAAACCACCATAGGGGATGTCATTATAGGTTTGATCAACATAATGACCAACCATGGTGCCTTTTCTTTTGCTGCCAATTTCTGTAAGCAGAGGATATTTTTTAATTTCAATACGCCAACCTTGATCTTCAGTCAAATGCCAATGGAACGTATTCATTTTATAAGTGGCTAAAAAATCTATATACTTTTTTATGAAAGCCGTATCAAAAAAATGTCTACCAACGTCTAGATGCACACCGCGCCATGCAAAAGTTGGTTCATCGTAAATGGTCAGGCACGGTATTTTTATCTCCTTTTTCTTTTCGAAAGGTATCAACTGCAATAAACTTTGGATGGCATAAAACTGTCCTTTTGATGAGGATGATTCAATAATAATCCTATTTTTATTGATATCTATTTGATAAGCATTTTCAGCTAAGGTCTTGTTTTTATTAAAAATAATTTGGGTTGATTTAGATTTTTTTTTGACGTTTAAAATTTGTCCAGTTTGGTTTTGAATGGACTTGATAAGATAGTCTATTTCAAAGGTATTGGCTTCGGCAGAAACTAAAGTTGATGGATTTAAAATAAAAAAACCTTCATTTTTAATTAGCTTTTTGGGTTGAGGGATGATGCTTAGTTCGCGATTTTGTGAAAAACTTAAGCTAAAAATTAAAGATAGCAGAATGATTAATACTCTCATGACCTATACTTTTTCGCCAATTCCAAAATGACTTGATCAATTTTTTCGAAAGCAAAATCAAAAGCCTGAAGTGCTTTTTGGTTTGAAAAATTTTCTTTAGAATGCATAGATTTAGCCATGGCTCGAGATAAATGACGTTTTTTAAAAAGAAGTTTGCTAATCAAATAGTCTAATTTATAGCCTAAAGTTGTCATCCATGGTTTGGCCTCAAATCGAGGTCTTTTGGCGCCTAAGGCATCGGCAATCTTAAAAGCTATATCTTCAAAAGTCTTTGTTTCACTAATTATAATAAAGCGATCATTAACGACTTGAGAATTCATGGCAATAATCATGATTTGTACAACATCCCATGCGCTGACAAAACCAGTTTGGCCTTTAGAATAGAAGGGCAACCCTTTAGCTATTTGGTCAAATAAAACCCCACTACCTTGCTGCCAAAATCCTGCGCCAAGTATAACGCCAGGATTGACGATTACCATGTCTAAACCTTCAAAATAACCTCTATAAACCTCATGTTCAGCGCCATATTTAGATAGTGCATAGTCGGAATGAGGCTTGGCTGCGTCCCAGTCAGTATTTTCGTCAACTATTTCATCGGCAGATTTGGGATCGCCTAAAGCTGCAATAGAACTAACATGACAAAGTTTAACCACGCCCGTACTCAAAGCCATATTAACCACATTGGCTGTGCCTTCTACATTTACTTGGGTTAGTTGATCAGCCTCGCTAGGATCGAAAGAAATGTGCGCTGCGCAATGGTAAACATATTTGACGTTTTGCATAGCCGCTTCCAAGGAAGGAATATCTAATATATCGCCTTTTATCCAGTCAATTTTTTCAAAAAGATCAGATTTTTGATATAATTCAAAAAATGACTTCACTTGATTAATTTTATTTTCACTTCTATAAAGGGCTTTAACAGTCTCTTTTTTTTCGAGTAACAAGACTGCTAAATGTGCACCCACTAAACCTGTTGCGCCAGTGATTAAGTTCATTGTCTATTGGAATTCAAATTTATTTGACAACAAAAATACACAATAATCCTTATCTTTGTCTTTTAATTGAATCGCATGCAAAAAAATATTGCCGTTGTTGGGTCTGGATTAGTTGGCACAGTTCTTTCTATTTATTTGAAAAGGGCAGGCCATGAGGTCACGTTAATTGACCGGAGTCCTGATATAAGAACTGTAGAATTTACAGGTCGTTCTATTAATTTGGTGATGTCTAATCGAGGTTGGAAAACTTTAGAAGATATTGGCATAGCGGAAGAGATTAAAAGCATTGGTATTCCTGTTGATAAACGCGCAATTCATATTGGCAATCAGCCTATTAATTATCAGTATTATGGAATGAATGGCGAATATATCTATTCATTGTCAAGAGGGATATTAAACAAAAAAATGGTGGATTTAGCTGAAAGAGAAGGCGTACATTTTAAGTTTAATCACAAAATTTGGGACATTACTTTAGCAGATGCGACGCTACATCAAGGCGAAACAGAAAGAGGCGAATGGACAGAATTACCTTATGACATGGTTTTTGGGTCAGATGGTGCTTTTTCAAGAATTAGACACCGCATGCAACGTCAAAGTATGTTTAATTATTCGCAAGAATTCTTGAAGATTGGTTATAAAGAACTTCATATTCCAGCGGACAAAAATGGCAACCATCGCTTAGATAAAAACTCTCTTCATATTTGGCCAAGAGGGGAATTTATGTTGATGGCCTTAGCTAATTTAGATGGTAGTTTCACTTGTACACTATTTATGCCACATCAAGGTCTAAATTCCTTTGAAGCCTTACAAAATCAAAATGCTGTTGAAGCGTTTTTTGCTGAACATTTTCCAGATACCAAAGACATTATTCCCGATTTGGTTGAAGATTTCTTTAACAACCCTACTTCCGTTTTAGTCACGATGAAATGTTTTCCATGGACTTATTCCGATAAAGTGGCACTTATTGGTGATGCTTGTCATGCCATTGTCCCTTTTTATGGACATGGTATGAACGCTGGTTTTGAGGATATCACGGTCTTAAATGAAATGATGAACAAATATGGTGATGATTGGGAAGCTATTTTTAAAGCTTACGAAAATTCGAGAAAACCAAATGCAGATGCCATTGCAGAACTGTCTTACAGAAATTTCATTGAAATGAGCACCATGACGGCAGATGAAAACTTTATTTTGCAGAAGAAAATTGAAAAATGGTTTTCCGAAAAGCACCCAGATAAATGGTTGCCATTGTATAGTCGCGTGACTTTTAGTCGCCAGCCTTATGCAGAAGCTTTAGCCATCGGAGACAAGCAAAACGCCATCATGCAAGAAGTGTTAAAAATTGAAAATGTCAAGAAAAATTGGCAAACTGAGGAAGTTGAGCAATTAATTTTAAAAAAAGTAAATCAAATGTAGTTTAGATATCAAATAGTTCCCCCTTCGGGGGCTAGGGGGCTTTCCCCATCAAATGCTTGCCAATCACACAATGTAAGCATTGTCTTTTCTCGCAATAATGCTTTTTTAAATGAACTAAAGCTTGCGATTCTAAAGCATTTTCAGCTGGCAAACCATGGTGGTCAAACTTATCAATAATACTGTTTTTTTCTTTTTTTAATGTAGCATAGTCACTGATAATTTCATCTGATAAATCTTTACATTGATTTTGGAAATAGAAAAATTTCATGGGCAAAATGACATTAATCAAAAGTAATTCGATGAATGCGTCAGACAAGTGATGTTTTCTTTTGCTGACTACTTTATCAAACACATAGTGGGTTTGCCAATAGTCTGAAACATGAATGGTTTTTAAAATATTTTTGGTTGCGTTTAAATCCGTTTTGATGAGACTTTCAAAAACATGTTGCGCTTGATGATAAAGTTGAGCCAATTGTGCCAAGCGAATTGTCGGAAAATTATCTGGTCGCAATTTATAAAAATGAACATTAACCAGGTGTCTGTTGCATTGATATTTTCCTTTTAAAAATTCATGGGTACGCTTTAAGGTTTTAAAATATTGATCTTCATGATTTTGGTTTAGTATTTGGGTTTGTCCATAGAATAAAGCTTCTAAATGGCTGATTTGATGCCTTTCCTTTTTAATCCAATCAAAGTTTATTTGATTACTTATTTCAAAAAAAGATTCACCATTAATGTTTAAACCAAAAGCTTTCATGAGATATTGAAATAAAACCTTTTCCCAATCACCTTTTGATGAATTTAAGCTTGTTTCAAAGGGCTTAATTTTTTCTGATAATCGCTCAATAAAGACGCTTTCAAAGGTGTTAACTTTTACTATCTCAGGTAAATCTTTCAGTTGGTTTTCGCAGTAAATCCAAGATTTATCAGCCATCAGTTGCTGATATCTGTCTAATAAAATTTTGGACACATAAGGCTTTAAACAAAGTGTGTTTATTGCTCTATTATTCTGGTCATAGATGATTTGATTATCTTCCCATACCACATGGAGAATGACATTGTTATAGGCAGAATCTAAATGATGTTGATGGTCATACCATTCTGAAGATTGTTTATGTATTTCCACAGAACCTACCCATAATTGGTGGGCAATATAAATATGTGCTTCACTAAAATCTGGTCCTGACAATTGGGTATATTTGCCGACATTTTTTATGACTAATGTTGAGCCATCCGTACATTGCAAATACCTACTTTCAAAAAGTTTATGTTGCCAAATAAAGTGTAAAAAGTTTTCATTAAATTTCATGAAGTAAAAATAAAAAAAAACAACGTCGATAGACGCTGTTAAATTATTTTTACTTTATGATTGTTAATTTTTATGGTGCTGGTTCTATGGGAATATTATAAAAAGACCCTCTGTAGAAATTTCTTAATTCCAAAAATGCAGGGTTGTTGATTGTTTGTTTACCTTGGAATTGTAATTCACCTGAAATTGTACCAGCATCTTGCTTTGGTTTTGTTCTGATTTTTATAAAGCCAGATCCACCTGACGGAAATTGGTTTACTGTGCCAGTTGGTGGTGTTGTATAAGAGGTATAGATTAAATTTACGTTGTCAAGGTTATAGTTATAGGTAGCAACAGCAGTGCCTGAGCTTTTTAAAACATAATCACCAACATTGGCGCTTGGTATTAAAATTTCAAAGACTTCATTTGTTGAACTAGCGCGGATCAGAATAGTACCATTAGCATTGCGAATGGCTTTTGTTTGCATAGCGTTCCAAGTGACGCCATCAATCTCAATTTGAAAACCTGGATTATTTGTATCTCCAACTGCTTCACAAGAAAAAAGCAAACCAAACACAAATAAAAGAAGAAGTTTTTTCATATGATTTAAAATTAAAAAGTTCAAAGTTAATTATATTTTTCAAACATAAAAATTATTTACAATAATCCAGTCTATTTTTTAGTGAGCGTGTCATTTTTTTGCAACAAAAGCACTTCGCCCTCCTCATTTGGAATAACACTTTTGTATTGTATTTCGTTCATTTTATCAGTAATTGATTGCCACTCTTTATTGATTTCATCTAAATAATACTTCACTTTTTTTATGGGAATATTATCCAAATGGATGTACATCTCTAAAGCTTGAAAATGACTCATCATGACTTTTAATCGGGCTTTAATTTCTTGTTTTTGATAAAACTCGGGCAAAGTAGTTTCTAAGGCGGCTACTTTTTCGGTGAGGCTTTTTGATTTTTTTTGAAAGGCAGAAATAGTGGCTACTGGCTTTTTTGAAACTTCTTCATTAAAAACTCGCCATTCTTCCCAATTTGATAAATATACTTGTGCTTCAGGATTAAGCGTTTTGGGTGTAAATTGCCAATGATTTGAAACATCATCAAAAACATCTTTTTGTTTTTTTTGAGAAGCATTTTTTGAGATAGTTTCCTCAGCTCCTTCTTGACAGCCAATGCCCAAAGCTATAAAAAAGTATAGTAAGCTATATAATCTGAAAGTCATCGCTGTCGTTTAAAAAAGGTAATTTTTCTCGAGTTTCGTTTTGTTCATTTTTATGCAGTGTGACGGATTTAATTTCATCACTTTCAAAAGGTGGTAGCAAGTAGTCGCCTAAGGCATTCACCACTTGAGAATGTCCAACATAGGTCAACTTGTTATCGTCTTCGCCAATTCTATTGACACCAACAACGCAACTCATGTTTTCTATGGCTCTAGCTTTGATTAAAGCATCCCAAGCGTTTATTCTCGTTTTTGGCCAATTGGCGACATAAATAAGCATATCATAATCGTTTTGATTTCTAGAAAAAACAGGAAATCTTAAATCATAACAAACCTGCAAACAAATGCGCCAGTCTAAATAATTGATAATTACCTTTTCTTTCCCAGCTGTATAAAACAAGTGTTCATTGGCTAACGTAAATAAATGTCTTTTATTGTAAAAGTCAATGGTTTCATTTGGTTTAACAAACAAAAAGCGGTTAAAAAAATTGTTGTTTTCGGCTATTACCATGCTGCAGCAAATGGCAGCTTGCTTTTGTTTGGCTACTTTTTTTAACCAATGAACGACTTCACCATCCATGCTTTGTGCCACCTTTTGGGGATTCATGGTAAAAGCAGAGGTAAACATTTCAGGTAAAACAATCAAATCTACGTCATGAATAATTTTTAGCTTTTCATCAAAATGAGCGATGTTTTTGGAAACATCTTCCCAATATAAATGGGTTTGAATAAGAGCAATACGCATGAGTTAAATTTTGACAAAAATATGAAAAATCTTTTTAAAATAGGATTTAATAATTCATTGTATATGAAAAACCAATATCAGTTGGGACTTTCCGCCATTTTTAAAAAACGCGCAATATCAACGCCGTTCCATTGGCCACTATATTTAAAAGGAACAAATCTGGCAAAAAGTTCTTCTTTATACCAACCTAGCTTTCTGGTCAATTGTACAACCTCCCTGTGATTTTTGTTTTTATAAGCATAATCCATCATTTCCGCTTGAGATTTCCATATGCTTAATGTGGCTTGTTGAATAAGCGGCCATTCACCTATTCCTATTGACAAGGCAAGTCCTTTATATGATTCCAAACTTTTGCTCACATGGCCTACTCTGCGCCAAAAAGAAATTAGCTTTGACCATTTAATACTTGCTCTTGTTAATACCATGACTGGTTGATTTCGCACCAATGTGGCATTAAACTCAAAAGGTTGCTGCTTGTCCCAATGTCCATGTGCTTCAGCAGCATTGGCAAAAACAGTAAACCTTTCCATGCTTTTAGATTCATATTTTTTAAAAAAGGCATTATTTTCAAAATAATCTACTGCATATTTTTCACCTTCCCATATGCATAATAAAGCATAGGTGCCAAAATTAGGGACAGAACTAAAGCCATTTTCCGCGCCAGAGCCCATCAATTTGTAAAAAATTAATCCTTTGATATTTTTAAGTTGCGCATGGCCTAATTGCATTTGCGTAAAAGCCCAAAATTTGTTTTGAAATCCCTTGAGTTTAAAAAATGTACAAGTAGTAATTTGACTCATAACGATTTGGCTTGCTTAATGGCATCTAAAATATATTTTCTTTTGATGATTAACATGCCGAAACTTTCGCCGTCTTCTTTACCTATTTTTTTGTGGTGCATTTTATGTGCTCTTCTCAAGGCTAAAATATAGATATTCTTGCTCTTTGTAAAAACTTTAAATCGTTGATGAATAATTAAATCGTGCACAAAAAAGTAGGCCAAACCATAGAGTAAAATGCCAAAGCCAACCCAAGTATACCAAGCATAGTTATTTTGCATGCCATACATGATTAACAGCCAGCTCGGAAGAGCATAAATAATAAAAAATAAATCGTTGCGCTCAAACCAACTTTTATGATCTTTTTTGTGATGATCTGCATGAAAGTACCACATCATACCGTGCATGATATATTTGTGATTGGCCCAAGCAGAAAACTCAGTCAAAATGAAAGTAATTAAAACAATTCCTATATTAATGGCTATTTCCATACTTAATAAAATAAAAATAATGAAGAGAAAAATATAATTTGTAAAATTAAAATAATTAATGAAACTTTAAAATGTCCTTTGATAATGGTTTCATAAAAAAATAATGGCGAAAAAAATGCTACTGCTAGCCATCCAATGTAGTTGTGAAGACCTGGCATACCTGCAGCAAATGACCAAAAATCAAGTTTAAATGCCACTTGTTCAATCAATAAATCAATGAGTGTGATTAAAATAGCCGCGAGCAATAATACAACCCATTTGTTGTTGAAAAACTTTTTTATGGTGATGATGCTAGCACAAATTAGCAACGCCCAATTGATCGAAATAACCAACGGCACTTCAAATAGTTTGTAACCTAAACTATTGCCATAAGTATAATTGCCAAATATTAATCCTGTTTTTACGCCAATAACTTCTGCTAAATAACCCAAAAAAGCAATGACTAAAAATGTAATAGTGAACTTAAAACTTTTTCCAGGCTGAAAAATCAAAAAAACAAAGCTTGTAAACAAAAGTGTAAAAGGCGTAAATGGACTAAAGAATGATGGATTCATCACAAACCCAATAGATCCTGAGACATAAACTAGAATCAAAAAGTAAAGCAGGTAATTCTTTTGGTTAGCTGTCATTATTTTGCTTTTTCTTTTATTAATTGACTCGTTATTTTTGCGCTTAACAAGCAAAGGGGAATGCCACCACCAGGATGCACACTACCACCAACTAAAAATAAATTTTTTATTTCTGAAGAAAAATTGGCGTGCCTTAAAAACGCCGCAAATTTATTATTACTCGAATTGCCGTAAAGTGAACCACCGAAGGAAGACGTTTGATTTTCAATATCTAATGGACTTAAAGTTTCTTCAGCAACTATATATTGCTCAATATCTGTTTTTAACACGCGATTGATTTTTGAAACGACATTTTTTCTCAAGTCGGCGCCATAGTCAATTGATGGTTTTCTGTTATGTGGCACGTTGACCATCACAAACCAATTTTCACAACCTTCTGGGGCATCATTTTTACAATATTTTGAAGTAATATTGATGTAAATGGTAGGGTCATCAATAGGTGATTGCTCCGAAAAAATAGCATCAAATTCTTTTTTATAATCCTTGCTGAATAAAATATTATGAAGCCCTAACGAATTGAATTCGCAACGAATGCCCCAATAGAAAACGTAGGCGCTACTTGATTTCTCTTGTTTAAGTAGTTTTTTGGGCGTAAATTTACTAGGCAGCAATTTTTTGTATAAAACATGCATGTCAACATCACTGCCTATGATATCAAAAGCAGTTGAAATCCCATTACTTCTAATGGCTTGAATGATGTTATTTTGATCAACTTCTAGGGCTTCTACATTTTCATTGTATTTGATAACAACTCCAGACTTTTCTGCTAATTGCACCAAATGTGTCGTTATTTGGTGCATCCCTTTTTGCGGTAAATAAGCACCTAAATTAAATTCCAAATGCGAAATCATATTCATTAATCCTGGCGCTTTATAAGGGTTTGAGCCATTATAGGTAGCATATCTATTAAAAAGCTGAATCGTTTTAGGATTAGAGAAAGCAGCTTCATTTTTTTGATTCATCGTGCTAAATAAGCCTAAAAATGGCGCAAATAATATACCTTTTACCGTTTTTAAATTGATAAAATTTTTAATTTGATGCAAGGATTGTTTTAAAAACACATCTTCAGTCGTGCGATAATAAAAAGCATTTCTTTTCAAATATTTTAAAACACTTTCTTTCTTTTCATTAAGTTTTAAATGTACCTCTTCAGCAAAAGCATCAAGGTTTGCAGAGGCTTTTAAAGTTGTGCCATCTTCATAAAAATAATGGGTGATTGTCTCTAATTTTTGATAGTCTAATTTTAAATCTTTGCCACATAAATCTGAAAGTTCGTCAATAAGCTGAGGCATAGTGAATAATGATGGGCCTTTATCAAACCGATAACCATTGATTGTCATTTCACTTAATTTTCCCCCCGCATAACTATTTTTCTCAAAAATAGTAACAGAAAAACCTTGATGCGCCAAGCGTATAGATAAAGCGAGACCGCCAATGCCAGAACCGATTATCGCAACTTTTTTTGCCATTTAGTGATTTAATATTAAAAAATGTAAAATTAACTTTTTTTATGCATGTCTGCTAGTAACATTAGTTAAAATAATGTTGATTTTTACAGGATTTGAAATCTATAAAAAAATTAAAAATTAGAAAAATTAGGTTTGAGATACCAAAAGGTGTTTTAAGGGTATATTTTTATAAATTTTGTTTAATAAATTAATCATTTCATGAATATTTCATAATTATTTAAATCTTTTTTAGGTTTTAAGCTT
>B570J29032_109958250_pt1 | contig 12072 bp, 10 predicted proteins | sample LakMenEpi16Nov12_FD_29032 | JGI IMG/M metagenome (IMG submission 29032)
ATCACCCTTTGGGTTTCAGGTATTTCTGAACAAAGGGTTGATTTTCTTACATCGTTTAGTCACTTGGTTTTCCAAATGAATAAAATGGGTTAAAGCAAAAAATAAGGAGACTATGCAATTATAAAAGCAACTTCAAAATAATTATTAGCTGCAGCTATTAATTTTGGCTTGATGTAATAAGAATCACAATACATTTTAAATGCCAAAAACTCATGGTTAGGGACATTGAATTCATCAAATAGAATAATGTCTCCTTTTTTTAAATAAGGATGAAGACTCGTTAATACATATAATGTTGATGAAAACAAATCTGCATCTAAATGTATAATGTTGCGTTTAGACTCGCTTAGTTTGTTTTCTTTGAGAAAACCGGGTAGGGTGTCTTGAAATAGACCTTTTAAAAATGTTGCTCTCACATCATTTACATCAGGAATGTTAGCACTCATTTCTCCCTTGCTAAAAGTTGCCCAGTCTTCAGGCAATCCTTCAAATGTATCAAACCCGTAAAATTTTGAGTCTCCGTGTGTGTTTTGCCTGAGCCACCATTTAAACGAATTAGCTCCACAAACTCCAAACTCTAAATAATTTATGCCTTCTGATGCTAAATTTAAGTTGCTTTTTACACTTTCGTAAACCAAGTAGCGCTTTGCAAGATCACGTTTTGGACTGTAAAAATCATTAAAAAATAATTGACTTGTATCCTGCTGACTTATCCATTTTGAAACTGATAAAATATTGGACCAGGTTTTTAGTGGTTTGATTAACCAACCAAACAAGACGTGAGGTCTTAAAAAAAGCAAGAAACTTTTGCAAAAAACAATAATACTAATAATAAACCTTCTCATAGTTATTTTTTTCTGCTAAGTGCATTCCATCCTTGCGCTTGAATCGGTTGAACGGTGCCGTCTTTAGCTATCATGTTGTAACCTTTTTCTTTTGCGGTAATATGTCCTATTACACTTACTAAATTTTTATTTTTTATTTTTTCATAATCACCCATGCTTATGGTGAACAATAATTCATAATCCTCTCCGCCATTTAAAGCACACATAGTTGGGTCCAAATTAAATTCTCTTGCCGTTTCATATGTTTCGGTGTCTATCGGAATTTTCTCTTCGTATAAATCCACGCCAACCTCACTTTGTGTAACGATATGTAAAATTTCTGAAGATAAACCATCGCTTACGTCAATCATTGCAGTTGGTTGTAGGTTTATTTTCTCAAATAAATCAATAACATCAAATCTTGCCTCCGGTTTAAGTTGTCGCTCTAAGATATAATCTTTTCCTGTTAAATCTGGTTGTAAGTTCGGATTTTCCTTAAAAACTGCTTTTTCTCTTTCGAGTATCTGAAGTCCCATATAAGCACCTCCTAAATCTCCGGAAATACAAAGCAAATCATTTTCCTTTGCTTTATTTCTATATACAATTTTATTTTTTTCAGCACTTCCAATTGCCGTAATGCTAATGACTAATCCACTCCGACTGCTGGTTGTATCTCCTCCAATTAAGTCGATGGCATGTTTATTACAAGCTAAAAGCATACCCGCATATAATTCTTCTATAGCCTCTAAGCTAAACCGATTACTAATGGCAATACTTACTAAAATTTGTTGGGGTTTGGCATTCATGGCTAACAAGTCACTAAGATTAACCATCACACTTTTATAACCTAAATGCTTAAGCGGAACATATGTTAAGTCAAAATGTACGCCTTCTACAAGCATATCAGTGGTAATAACAGTTTGTTTATTATCGTATTCTATCACAGCAGCATCGTCACCAACACCTTTAATTGTGCTTTGCTGGTGAAGCTGAACATGTTGCGTTAAATGTTTTATTAATCCAAATTCACCTAGTTCTGATAATTCGGTGCGCGAAGTGTTTTCAAATTCCATAGTTTAATTTTTCAGCAAAATACAGTTAGCAGCTGCACTGATATTACTAATATTTAAGTTGTAAAATCCGGAAGAAAATTCGCTTGTACTTATTGGAATATTATTAACTCCTTGTTGAATGAATATTTTTTTTGTAACCAGGTTCCTTCCGGTAACATCTGTCATTTTTAGATCAAACCAACCTTCCAACTCAGAATCTATTTTGGCATTATAAGAACCATTGGAGTATGCACAAGTTAACTTTAATTTCGAATTTAGTTCGTTCTTTTTTATACTTTGTGGTGTTGGATAAAACACAAATTTGGCACTAACCGGTAAATGATCACTCATATTAAACAATGCCTGATTCACGTTTGCAGGTACTGATGTGTTGACACCATTTAATAAGTCTAAATTAAAATGGTTGCCATCATTACCAATTGCTATGTAACTATTGGCAAGATAAGCAAATTTGTTTCCATTATTTTTAATAGTGTTATTCATTAGTATAAAATCGAAACGATCATCTAAACCGCCTGTTGCACCGGTGCAACATCCATTATTTGAACTGGAACGCGTTGATTGTGTGTGAATATCTTTAAAGTTGATATCGTTATTCCAAAAACCTTCTTTTTGAATTGGGTCGTTGAAGGTATGCGTACAAGAACTAACTAATTTACTGTATGCTGCTTCGGTATTACTTTTTAAATTTAGGTCGCCACAAAAAAGAATATTAGAATTTTGTGGTAATGATCCAATTGAGTTGCAAAATGCTGTTACTTCGTTTAAACGTTGCACTTCATCAGGTGGTGTAGAAGTGAGGCTGTTGCCGGCCTTTAAATGTGCCATGTGTAGATATGCATAAACTGTGTCTCCGGGAGCAAAACTTTTGTAAACACGGTATTGAGCAATATCTCTTAATGTGGTGGCGATAGAAAGCTGCGATTTTAATTTTACTTTCCCCGGCTTATAAAAAAGCATATTAATGGTGTTAGTTCCATTGTTGTTATATATTAATGCGGACCGCGTGTACGTCCCAACTCCGGCTTTATTAAAAGCACTATCCAAAAGTAGTTGGGCAGCAGTTACGTCTTCAATTTCACAAGCTAAAACAACATCCGGTTTTCTATAGTTTATTATTGTTCTTAAATCGTAATACCTGGCAAAATTAGCTCCACCAGCATTATAATTCAATAGATTATATGCCATAATATTGACTGTATCCTGAGCAATTAGTTTAAATCCAAAAATTACCGATAAAATTAGTAAACGCATACAACAAAGATACTTATATTTATGTTTCTAAATTTATATATCATATGAATTATTGGTTAATTAAATCAGAACCTTTTAAGTACAGTTGGGAGCAATTTAAAAAAGATAAAAGAACACATTGGGATGGCGTTCGCAATTATGCAGCGAGAAATAATCTTAAAGCTATGAAAAAAGGTGATTTAGCTTTTTTTTATCATAGTAACGAGGGACTGGAAATTGTGGGAATTGCCAAAGTTGTAAAAGAGCATTATCAAGATCCAACAACCAAAGAGGAGGCTTGGGTGGCTGTTGATTTTGCACCGCACAAACAATTTAAAAAACCTGTTAAGTTGGAGACAATTAAAAATGATCCTTTTTTGAAATCAATGGAATTAGTTCGTTTGATGCGGTTAAGTGTAAGTAAAGTGACCGAAACAGAGTTTTTTAAAATTTGCGACTTGGCAGAATAAAATGGACATTTTCATTTCGGTTAAAAAAACCTAAACCTGTTACATCACACTTTATTTGTTTTAACTTCGAATAAGGTTATATAAAAAATATTTAATTATGAAAAGAACTGCATTGTTCTTGTTTTTTGTGGCTATTTCATTAAGGTTGCCTGCCGCGTGGTTGGTTATACCAATGGACGAAACTCAAAAAAACCACTTAAAGGCATATGGTATTGCTTATTGGGCATTAAAAGGAGAATTAGAAATTTATTGGTTGTTAAATTACAAGGGTGGTAGTTTTATGATACCTAGCTCAAAGCAGGTATCAAATGAATGTGTAATAAGAGGTGTTTCTTATGAAACAATAAGTGATGCACAAAGTAGTAGTTTGTTGGCTGAAATTGCTAATCCTGAGGTCAATCAAGACGCTGTAAAACTTGAAAAGGCACCTAGAATTGCAGTTTACACCCCAAAGGGCAAACAACCTTGGGATGATGCAGTTACCCTCGTATTGAAATATGCTGAAATTCCTTATGATGAGGTTTATGACCAGGAAGTTTTTTTGGATAAACTGAAAGATTACGATTGGTTGCATTTACATCACGAAGATTTTACCGGGCAATATGGTAAATTTTATAGTCAGTTTAATGGTGCGGCTTGGTACCAAAAAGAGGTGAAAGAAAACGAAGAAATGGCCGAAAAATTAGGTTTTTCTAAAACGTCACAAATGAAACTAAACACTGCAAAAAAGATACGTGATTTTGTTTTTGCGGGAGGGTTTTTGTTTGCCATGTGCAGCGCAACTGATAGTTATGATATTGCTCTGGCGGCAGAAGGAGTGGATATCTGTGAGAGTATTTATGATCATGATCCGATGGATCGCAGTGCTCAAAGTAAGTTAGATTTTACAAAAGGCTTTGCATTTGAAAACTACAAGTTAAGCATGAACCCTTACGAATACGAATACAGTTCGATAGATACCTATTTTACCAGAAATCAATATGGCATGAATGAAAATACAGATTTATTTACATTATTCGATTTTAGTGCCAAATGGGATCCTGTACCAACTATGCTTTGCCAAAATCATACTACAACAATTAAAGGCTTTTGGGGACAAACAGTGGCTTTCGAGAAAAGTTACGTTAAAAAGAATGTACTGGTAATGGGCGAATCAAAAGCTTTTAATGAAGCAAAATACATACATGGCGACTATGGTAAAGGCACCTGGACTTTTTATGGCGGGCATGATCCGGAAGATTATCAGCATCGAGTAGAGGAGCCACCAACTGATTTGGCATTACATCCCAATTCGCCAGGTTATCGGCTAATTTTAAATAACATTTTGTTCCCTGCTGCCAAAAAGAAAAAACAAAAAACCTGATTTCTTTTTAATTTGTAATCAAAAATTATTTATTACATTTGACGCCCAGAATGGGGGATTAGCTCAGCTGGCTAGAGCGCTTGCATGGCATGCAAGAGGTCACCGGTTCGACTCCGGTATTCTCCACAAAATAAGTCTCGCAAAAGCGGGACTTTTATTTTATGTTTTACATTTATATCATATACTCCCAAAAACTTAATCCCAATTTATGCAATAGGAGGCTAAGAATTAGCCGGACTGCTTGTATTAATTGGGGTTATCCCGATTTAGAAAATCACCATTTGGGTTGCATGTATTCCTGAGCAAATGGTTGATTTTCTTACATCGTTTATTCATTTGGTTTTCCAAATGAATAAAATGGGTTAATCGTTATTATGTAGGTTACACAACAGATTTGGCAACTCGATTAGCAGAGCATAATGTAGGCATTTCTGCCTACACTTCAAAGGCGCGTGATTGGATTTTGAAGCATAAAGAGAAATTTGATACACGAGAACAAGCCATGAGTTGGGAGCGAACAATAAAGGCAAAAAAGAGCCGTAAATACCTAGAATATTTAATAAAGTTGAGCTAGAACGCTTGCATGCCCCGAAATTACTTCGGGGAAGAGGTCACCGTCTGCTTCGGTGAACAACTCAGGTATCCTTCATGAAAGAATCCGTGATAGGCAGTTTTTTGTTTAAATTTTTGCTGAGATTGGAACGTTTGTTAACACAAATCTTTCATTATCATTTTTTGCTATAAAAGTTAAGACTTGATTTGGAACGTTTAACTTTATAAAGCATTTAATTTAAATTTAGAAATTCTTTAGTTATTAAGTTCATTCTCCTATTTTTGCAAATGTCATGAGCAAACTTTTAAACTGAAAATGAATAATGAGAAGTTTATTACTATTTGCTAAAGTATTCCTTTTTGTAATCGTTAAGGCTCAGTACCCTAGTTATTTTAATTACAGTGGTGCATCAGGTTTACCCTCAGACGAGGTTTACAGCATTTTACAGGACAAATATGGATTTATTTGGATTGGTTGCGATGCAGGTTTATATAAATTCGACGGAATCAGGTATCATGCTTATAAATCTAATAAACAAACTTCGAAATCACTAACGGGTTTAACAATTTCAAAAAATGGAAACATTTATTGTTATAATTTTAACTCACAAGTGTTTGTTTTGAAAGATGACACACTTAGAGAAATTTATGCCAAACCACCCGTTACTATTACTGGTATTTCATCCGATTCATGTGGTAAACTCTATGTGAGTCACTCCGCCGGAATTGATGTTTATGATGAAAACACCAACCTATGGAAAAAATACAGTAGTGACAATTTAGAGCTGTCAATCTCAAAAAATAATTATGTATGCAAATTAGCTAATACGAATCCTCTCTCTGGTGCCTATTTTCTGTCATCAAGCGGAATTGGCTGCATTGCTGATAACACTTATTCAATCACACCATTTAAAATTTTTACGAATTATTCTCCCGGAAGTTTTATACTTGAGTACTATCATAACGAAATATGGATTTTTAAGGCTGAGAATAGGTTAGTATTCAGGTACGGCAAACAGGCCTTAAATGAAGTAAACTCTAAAAATTTACTTTCAGTTTTGGGCAATAGAAAAATTACGAACGTAAAGGCTTTGGCTGATGGCAATTTGTGGATTTGTACCTATAATGGTATTATTTCTTACAATGCACAAAAAGATATTTCTGAATTGTATTATCCAGACAAAGCTTTCTCCGGTTGTTTGATAGATAGAGAAGGAAATTATTGGATGACAACTTTGCAAGACGGTATCATTAGAATCCCAAATATGAACATGCGTCTTTGGAACTCTGAAAATAAATTAGTACTTGATGACAAAATTTCAAGAATATTTAAGAATAAAGACGCTATCTATTTTGCTTCTAATAAAGGCGCTGTTGCTGAATTATCTGTTAAAACAAGTGCAATCAAATATTTCCCAACAGAAATTTCCGGAGATGTTCAAAGTTTTGATTTTGATGAAGAATCCGGGAAATTGAAATTTAACATTAATAATAAATTATATGAATGGACAAAAGATAAGTTAACAAGTAAAGTATCGGAAATCAAAGCCATTAAAGCGTATAAGGAATTGAATGACAATGTTTTTATTGGGAGCTCACATGGCTTCTTTATTAATGATAGTGCTTATAATAGAAATTGGGTTCGGGAAATTTTTATTCCAAGAACTAAAAATCAAATATGGATAGCTACCAATAAGGGGCTTTTTCAATATCAAAATGATAAAAATTCATGGAGTGAAAAGAGGGTCTATTTCAAAGGAATTCAAGTAGCCTCAATTACCATGGATACTTTGAATTGTGAGTTGATTGTCATGACTTTTAACGGACATTTGCACTCGCTTGATTCAACAGGGAAAATTAAGTTTATTACAAAACTACCTTCTGAAATAGTACCTTATAAACTAGCAGTATATTCTCAAAAAGGGTACTATGTTGCAACTAACAAAGGCCTTTGGATTTACAATGTAAATCAAAATAAATGGATTAATTTGAACAGGTTGGCTGGGGTTGCAGCTGATAATGTAAAAGACCTTGCTCTTGATGAAAAAGAGATTTGGCTGGCAACTGGTAATGGTTTACAGTTAATACCATATGTAAATGCTGATGCAGGTAAAAAAGCTATTGTTTACGTGAAGAATTTAATGGTAGATCAAAAGAAAATTAAAGATTTTTCCAAAATTCAAATGGATTACAAACAACAATTATTCATTTTTCCGGAGGCAAGTATTTATAGAAGTAATGGCGAATTTTTATACGCTTACAGATTAAAAGGTACTGATACATCATGGTTTACATTGCCTTCAGATATTCAAAGAATACAAATTACTAATATACCGTCCGGCAACTTCGAAATTGAGTTAAAAGTGATTGATCACAATGGCAATTCTTCAGAAAATACAATAATACTTTCAGGCTACTCAAATCCGCCATACTGGAGGACTTGGTGGTTTGTGTCTGTCCTTTCTTTGCTTTTAATTTGCTCAATTATAATTTTTTTTAAACTCAGAATTTTAAGACTAAAGTCTGCACAATTAAAAGAAATTAAACGAATAAAAATTGAAAATGAGCTAAGATTAAGTCGGGAAACTGCTTTAAAGTCTCAAATGAACCCACACTTTGTATTTAATGTACTTAACTCTATTAAATCATATATCTATAAAAATGATAAACAAAAGGCAAATATTTATTTAAACGAATTTTCAAATTTAATTCGCACATTTTTAAATATGAGCAACTCTTCTTCAATTACTATTGCCGAAGAACTTAAAATGTTAAAAACATATATCAGTCTTGAGTCTATGATGCTGGGTGGAGAGTTTATTTTTGACCAAGACGTAGATGAGAGTGTTGATCAAAGCTCGTCTAAAATTCCTTCATTATTAATTCAACCTTTCATTGAAAATGCATTTAAACACGGACTTCAGCATAGGCCAGGTTTAAAAAAACTAGCACTTAAAGTTAAAAAAATAGGATCATATTTAATCATAACAATCGAGGATAACGGCGTAGGAAGAGAGGAGTCAGCTAAAATAAATGCTCATTCAAACAGTCAGCACGCCTCATTTGCAGGAGATGCTATTAAAAAAAGGATTGAATTGATTAATAGAGATGAGGAGATAGTTTGCATTACTTTTACTGATCTTTTCGAAAATAAAAAAGCTACCGGCACTCTAGTAACAATTAAAATTAAAATAGATGAACCAATTTAAAATATTAAATGCATTAATAGTTGATGATTCTGAACAAGCGCGTGAACTGTTAAGACTAATGATTTCAGAGCTTGCAACAACTTTAAGAATTGTTGGTGAAGCATCAAATGTTGATGAAGCTAAAATAGCGATTGAATCACTCAAGCCTGATTTAATTTTTTTAGACATTAATATGCCAGGAAAGTCAGGAATGGATTTATTAGTTGAAATGGAAGAAAAAAACTTTGAAGTTATTTTTACAACAGCTTATAATCAGTATGCGGTGCAGGCCTTTAAACTATCAGCTATTGATTATTTGTTAAAACCTATACAAGAGGATGAACTCATGATGGCCATTGAAAAGGCAATTATTCAGAAGAATTTGAAAACAGATTCCCAACGAATGAATGTTTTAATGAATAACTTAAAGGAAAAGTCTGGTGCTACATTAGCAATCCCATTAAATGCCGGTCATGAATATATAAGGCTAAATAATATTGAATTCATTGAAGCAGAGCGTGCTTATTCTGTCATTCATTTAACAGATGGCAGTCAAAAATTAGTTTCTAAACCTATGGGTTTTTTTGAAGAGGCATTAGAATCAACTCAACAGTTTTTAAAGGTACATCGATCTTACATCGCTAATCTTAGTAATGTTGAGTCTTTTCAAAAAAAGAACGAGGCAGGTTTATTGGTTTTTAAGAGTGCAAAAAAGGCCGACGTTTCTCGCTCATATAAAAAGGAACTCATAGAAGCGCTTCAGAGAAATAAAACAATTTGAGTTTATAAGTTTATACTTAAAAAGGTTCAATCAATAAATGTGATTAGTTTCTAAGAATAATTTCATTATTCGTCGTTCGGAAACTTATCCCAGTCATTCGGAAAGTTTCTTTTAGTGTTGTTTTTTTTGCGAATAAATTTGTGAGAAATTCTAAAAAAACATGAAAAAAACAATCTACTTATTTTTAATCGGTTTAACACTTAACAGTGTATTAAAATCACAATGTTCCAATGCAACATTTCCAACAATTGGATCAAACACAACAACAATTTGTGCCGGTGGCTCTGTTACATTCACGCGAACAGGCACTTCAAGTATTGGAGGTTTCTCTGGTTTTGAGTGGGTTTATTCAACCACTTCAGGCAACTGCTCCTCGTCTATTCCTTTTAGTTCCTTAAGTAATCCATCGCCTAACAACGTTTCTTTTTCCTTTCCAACTGCTGGCACCTATTATGTAAGAATGAGGGCAATTGCAAGTAGTGGCGGGTGTTTAACTTTTTGGCCAAACGGGCAATGCTCACCTGGTCAAGAGCTTATTATTAATGTGCTTGGAGCGCCAACTTTTAGTATGGGATCAAGCACCCGATATTTTTGCCCAGGTTATACAGCAAGGTTAACACCAACTATTTCTGGTGCACCAACATCTTTTCAATGGCTAAGAAATGGAGTTCCAATAGCTAGTGCAACTACTGCAACATTAAATATTGCTGTGGCAACTGCTACTGATGCTGCTTTATATAGCTTGGTTGCAACTTCAAGTTGTGGCAGTGCCACCTCAGCAGCTGTAACACTTACAACATTAACAACCTCTTCATTTTTTGGAAGTGGCCCAAACATACTTATAGGCAGTACATCAAACCCTTATTTTATTTCACCAGCAATAAATAGCGCTATTCCATTAACACCAGCAACTTATTCTTGGTCGCAGGTCGGCACTTCAACAATTACTAGCGCAACGAACACAACAAATATTTTAGTTAATGCACCCACCATACCAAGTACTTTTACTTTACAAATAGCAACGGCTTTAAATACATGTGTTGCCGTTAGCACCCTTGCTGTAAATGCGGTTTCTTGTTTCTCTTTAGTTGGAAGTGTTGGCTCTATGAGTGCATTAAATTGTGAAGGCTTACCAATAAACTTATTTTATTCATTTACCCCAACTGGCACAGTTGTTCCAACTTTTAATTGGGTTGGACCTAATTCTTTTACATCAACAGTTCAAAATCCATCTGTAACAACAAGTGCTAGCGCCTTAAATTCAGGTATTTATACACTTACTGCTAATAACGCCGGGTGCTTAACAACCAGAACTTTAGCATTAAACATTAACCTTAGTCCAACTATTGCTTTAACATCAAGCTCAGGAACTATTTGTGCCGGTGCAAGCGCAACACTTAATCCTTCCGGAGGCGTTTCTTACACCTTTACTCCAGTTGTACCTTTGAGTTTAGTTATATCACCAAGTATTACAACTTCCTACACAGTTGTTGGTGTTGCACCTAATTCATGTACTTCATCTGCAAGCATAACTCAAAATGTAGTAGTTTGTACAGGATTAGAGAAAGATGCAGAGGATCAACTAGGGTTAAATGTTTTTCCAAATCCAACAGAAGGGTTATTCACTATTGAAAATAATAGCAACAAACAATTCCAGTCTATAAAAATTTTTGATGCCCTTGGTCATGAATTAATGAATAAGAAGGTTGATGAGAAAAAATTTTCTTTTGATTTGGGGGAGTATCCTAAAGGTATTTACTTGATACAATTGAGCGATGTAAACAATCGAATTGAAACCAAAAGGTTAATTAAAAATTGAGGAGTGTATTAATTGCTGAATTAAATAAAAAAGGGGTGCACATAAACGCACCCCTTTTTTATTTAATTTCCCGGCCTAAAAAAGTTGAAACGCAAACTACTTTTCTCAGATTAATAATTATAACACCAGTTATAAAATTATAATCAATTCTAGATCTGTTTTTAGCAATTAAAGTATTTTTAGCAATGTATTGTGTAGACTTTAGTTTTGGCATATTTAATTAAAAAAATCAATTGAGTTTCCAGCCTTGTGATTTTAAATATTGCATAGATTTTGAGTAAAAACCGGTTTCTTCATCCTTGTGTTTTTTTCCTTCTGCGTCTCGCATGTAACACGGTTTAATAGAACAATGAGAAAGGCCTTGAGTATGTCCACGTTCATGAACTGCAAGTTTAAATAATTGCTCGTTTAAATTAATCTTATCTAACCTATAGTTTGAAATGATACATGAAGATCCTGGACGATAACCTAAACCCATAATTTCGTAATCTTTTATATTTCCCTTTGTGTGGCTTATATCTTTATTAGTTAAACCAATCCTAACACAACCTGATGGTGTTTTACTTTTTAAAAATCTTATGAGTGTATCGGCGAGATATCTATTTCTTAATTTAAAAAATGCGTGTTTTGGTATAGATATAACCGGGTTGATTTTAGCTTTTGGACAGACTTCTCTTAGTCCCAATTTATGCATTAGAAGGCGAAGCATGAGCCGAACTAACTGCATTAGTTGGGTTTATCCCGATTTAGAAAATCACCTTTTGGGTTT
>B570J29032_109958247_pt1 | contig 12065 bp, 11 predicted proteins | sample LakMenEpi16Nov12_FD_29032 | JGI IMG/M metagenome (IMG submission 29032)
AATGCAGATAGCTCTAAAACAAATTACAAATTATTTTACAAAGAACGAACAGATCAATTAGCATATACAAATCAACTTAAAGACAGTACCTACGCCCAAAATATTGGTTTAGTGCTAGACATTTACAGCATTAAAAACAATCCAATTAAGTTTTTGGTAACCTATCGTAATTTTGAAACACGAAATTTAATTGGCACCTTTTTAAAACCAGACAATACGCTACTCAATCGACTTGAATATAATCCACGTTATTTAAAAGGCTTGATTGTTTCAAACGTGTTTTATGAATCAGGTTATGGATTAGAGAACAAAAGAGAATTTTATTATCTTGAAGTTGCGCCAGGACAAGGTCAATATACTTGGATAGATTACAATGATAATAAAATTAAAGAACTCAATGAATTTGAAATTGCACAATTTTCCGATCAAGCCAGGTATATCCGAATTTTTACACCAACCAATGAGTATGTTAAAGTGCTGCAAAATCAATTTAGTTTTAACACAAGCATTCGGCCAAGCAGTTATATTAAAAAAATCACGAATGGATTTCATAAAGTAGTAACAAGATTTATTTTCCAATTAAATTACCGACTTGACAATAAAAGTACTAGTACAGGCGATTTTAACCAATATAACCCGCTTCTGCCAATTAAAGATACTTTGCTAATAACCAAAAATAATAACGTGAGGGGAAGTGTCTTTTTTAACCAAACATCATCTGTCATGGGCATGGATTATGTTTATATCAATAATCAATCCCAACAACTATTAGTAAATGGCATTGAAAACAGAAATTTGTTAAGTCATGAAACCCGGTTACGTTTAAATATTTTGAAGGCCTGGTCATTAAACTCAATTAATATGTATTCACAAAAAGGAAATAAGTCACAGTTGTTTAATTCGAGAAATTACTTGATTGAAAGTTACAAAACGGAAAATAAACTTTCGTATCAACCATCTACTAATTTTCGAGTATCCTTAAATGCTAATTACGAGGAAAAAGTAAATCAATTAACCTTAGATCGCGAAAAGGCTTTGCTTAGCACAATCGGTTTAGAGGGTAAATACAATCAAACTGAAAAAGGGAGTTTAAATGCAAAGTTTGACTATATTCAAATTAAATTCAGTGGTAATCAAAATTCTGCGGTTGCCTATGAAATGCTAAATGCTTTAAGTAATGGAGATAACTATACATGGGAGTTAACCTACGAGAGAAACTTAAACAAAAATATACAAATTAGCATTAATTATAACGGCCGGAAAAATGGGAATTCTGACATTATTCATTTAGGCGGCGCGCAGGTTAGAGCCTTTTTTTAATTTAAATTTAATCCGCTTTGTTCTTCAATTGCATTAGTAATGAATAGGCACCTGTTTTTACTACCCGTACTGAGTTTATATTGATTTTTGCATCCAATTTGACGGCAGTAAACCCATCCTTGGTTTCACCCTTTTCTATTCCAGTAAGTTGAAAAGCGTTAAATTGTATTGCACAAAAAATATAATCCTTACCTTCATAAGTAACAATAGCCTCTGTAGGAACGACAGGTAAATTTGCAGCATCAATTTCTATTTCGGCATTCATATACATACCCGGTAGTAATGTTTTATCATAATCTAAAAAGTGGCAATGTACTTCGGCGCCATTCTGTTGAGACAAATCCTGACTAATCAAAATAATTTCACAAGGATGTTTACGATTGGGCTCATGATTATTATAGGCGATTAATTTTTGTCCTATGTAGAGTTTTTTTAAATCCTTATCAAAAGCCGTTAAATTTAAGTGAATATCTGATGGATTTATTAACTCAAATAACACATCTGATGGATTAACGTACTTTCCAATATTGACAAACACTTTCGATACAAAACCGTCTATTGATGAGTTAACATTAATAACTCTGGATAAATTCGCTTCTGTTAATTTATCAGGATTAATATTAATCAATCTTAATTTTTCTGCAAGCGCATTTAAAAGAATGTGTTGGGTTTGAAACTCCATTTCTGCTTGTTGATAAACTTTATCACTAACCGCTTTACTTTGGTTCAGTTCCTTTTGTCTATTATACTCACTTTGTGCAAAATTTAATTTAGATTTAGCCATTAGATAATCTTGTTGCAATTGAATAAATTGTTGATCTTCCATGGTTGCGATCACATCTCCTTTTTTGACATACATGCCCGGCAACAATTGAGTTGATTTTAAAAATCCGCCAAACGGTGTGCTAACAGAAACCAGATTTTGAGGCGGTACATCTATCTTCCCATTCAATCTGAGTATTGTTGAAATCGGCTTCATTTCAATTTTACCAAGTTCGATGTGAGCTAACTTTAGTTGTTCATCGGTTAATTTAACAAAATTAGAATTAGGTTCAACTGGAGTTTCTGACTCGTTGTTTTTTGGATTGCAACCTGACGCAATAAGAATACAGGTCATAATAAAGAGATTTATTTTCATATTAAAATTTGTTAGTTAAATAATTAAGTTGAATAATAGATTGATTTAATTTAAATAGTGCATCCAGGTAACCCGATTGAATAGTTATGGCTTGATTAGTTAACATCACTAAATCCAAAAAATCAATTTCTCCGTTTTTAAATTGATTAGTTGCAGTGTTTAAAAGCAGTTTTGCATTTAAAAGTGTTATGTTTTCATATTGATTAACGGCCAACTTTGCAGATTGAAACTGTAATAAACTAACTTGAAATTGATTCTGAAAATTTAATCGTTCAAATTCATAAGTAGACGAACTGATTTCCTGTTCAAGTTTAGCTGCCCGAACTTTAGCCAGCTGAGCACCATAAAATAAAGGTATACCGATTCCCAGTTGTACAGATTGAAACCGTGTTGAATAGCTATACGTTACATTATCAGAACCTGTTCCTTTCATCGACATGTTGCTGTAACCAAGCGTAAGGTCAGGCCATACTTTAAATTTTTCTAATTTCTTTGAAAGACCGGAAATAGTTTTCTGCTGCTCAACAATCCTTAAATACGGATGTTGAACAATGTCACTAAGTTCTGATTTCATTTCTGATACTGTGCTCAAATTAGAAGCGTCAGGGAAGTATTTACCCCTTGTATTTAACACTGACATAAATTGTAACTCTAAAGCCTCTTTATCAGCTATAATTTGTTTTAACTGAATATCAATTAAAGTACTTTGATTTTGAGCTGTAATTTTTTCTAAAATATTACTCTCACCTTGGTTAAAACGCAAGTTAGATTTATCCGTAAAAAGTTTGTAAAGGCTGTCATTTTCTCTCAGCAAAACTTCCTTTTGCTTTAGATAGAGGTAGCCGTAAAATAGTTCGCTTACAACTTTCTTTATTTCTGTTTCTTTTAAGCTAACAGACAACTGGCTAATTTTCCATGTTTCCGAAAATATTTTTTTCTGATAAACGTAAACCATAGGAAAATTAAAGCCCTGCGTTAAACTGATTCGGTTGTCGGCATAAAAACTATTAATTTGGCCGTACTCACCACTTAGGTTAGTTTGCTGAATATTTTTGGCCGTCTTGATAAGTTCTTTTTGTTGTTCAGATTTCAATTTCTCATTTTTAATAGACCGATTGTTCTTTAAAGCTGAATCAATAGAAGCTTTATAGCCTATAGGCGTTTGTGCCTTGATCATGAAGAATGAAAGCCCAAACAAAACACTTAATAGTCCTGTAGATAATTTTGTTGTTTTAATTTCTTTCGTTTTTTGTTCAAACAAACTATACAAAACAGGTAAAACGAAAAGTGTTAACAAAGTTGCTATCATTAAGCCACCTATCACTACCGTTGCAAGCGGACGTTGAACTTCCGCCCCTGCTCCATTGCTGATAGCCATTGGCAAAAAACCTAAAGAAGCAACAAAAGCGGTCATTAAAACAGGCCTTAATCTTACACTTGTGCCAAGAACAACCACTCTGCAAAGATTATTTAAACCTGTCTTTTTTAACCGGTTAAATTCGCTAAGGAGTACAATACCATTAAGTACAGCAACGCCAAATAAAGCAATAAAGCCGATTCCTGCACTGATGCTAAATGGCATGCCTCTTATTGCTAAAAAGTAAATACCGCCTATTGCAGATAAAGGAATCGCTGAATAAATCAGTAAACTTTGTTTGATGGAACTAAATGCAAAAAACAACAACAAGAAAATGATAATTAAAGAAATCGGTACTGCAATCATGAGTCGTTCTTTAGCCGCATTTAAATTTTCAAAAGCGCCACCATAATGAATATAATATCCGACAGGTAATTTTAAATGTTTCTTTACATTTAACTGTAACTCTGAAACAATGCTTTGTACGTCTCTTCCTCTTACATTAAATCCTACTACAATACGCCTTTTTGCATCCTCTCGTTGTATTTGGTTTGGTCCGTTTTTAATACTTACCTCAGCCAATAAATGTAATGGGATTTGATTACCTGAATGTGTCGGAATAAGCAAATTTTGCATATCACTTAGGTCGTTTCGTTTATCGGAATTTAACCTCACCAACAAATCAAAACGTTTTTCATCTTCAAACACAAGTCCTGCAGACTGACCGGCAAACGATGTATTAATAACTTTATTAACATCATCAATTGCCAACCCATATTGTATTAGCATAGCTCTTTTATACTTAACAATTATTTCCGGCATACCTGTTATGGGTTCAACATACAAATTCTTTACACCATCTATTTTTTCTATCTGCTGGCCCAAGCGTTCTGCATAAAGTGAAAGTGTATCTAAATTTTCACCTACAATTTTACAAACGACATCTTGTTTAGCACCCGTCATTAATTCGTTAAACCGCATTTGCACCGGATATTGAAAACTAAATGTGGTCCCTATAACCAATTCCAATTCTTTCCCCATTTTATCTGCAAGTTCTGAAAAAGAAACAGCCGATGTCCATTCCTTTTTATCTTTCAATATAACCATCATGTCTGCTGCATCAATAGGCATAGGATCAGTGGGCACATCGCCGCTGCCAATTTTAGCAACTACCTTTTCTACCTCAGGAAACTTTGCCTTTAAAATTGATGCCGCCTTAGTAACATTTTGAATACTGACTTGTAGATTACTACCCGGTAAAACACGCGTCTCAACTGCAAAATCACCTTCCTCCAAAACCGGAATAAATTCGCCACCGAGATTAGCCATAATCCATATGGATGACGCAAACATGATCATCACAATAGATAAAACTATCTTAGGAAAGCGAAGCACCTTTAATAAAATTTGACGATAATGCCTAGTTAAAAATTGAATAAAGCGATCCGAAATCGTTGGCCGATGTATAAGATTTTTACTTAAAAACAAAGCACTCATCATCGGTATGTAAGTAAGAGAAAGCACAAATGCCCCAAACAACGCAAATGCTACAGTTTGTGCCATGGGTTTAAACATTTTTCCTTCTATGCCTTGTAAAGTAAAAATAGGCAAGTAAACCACCAAAATAATTAATTGACCAAATACCGCACTGTTCATCATTTTGCCTGCCGTTAAAGTAACCTGCTCATCCATTTGATTTTGATTCAATTTTAATTGACTTTCAAGTTTAGAATCGTAAAAAGGTTTGTGCTGAGTTATTTGATGCATCACAGCTTCAACAATAATTACAGCTCCATCTACAATTAATCCAAAATCAAGCGCACCCAAACTCATTAAGTTTCCACTTACGCCAAAAACATTCATTAAACTTATGGCTATAAGCATAGCAAGAGGTATAACAGAAGCTACAATTAAACCAGCTCTGAAATTTCCTAGAAATAACACTAAAACAAAAACCACTATTAAAGCACCTTCTAATAAGTTTTGTTCAACGGTACCAATGGCATTGTTAACCATTTTTGTTCGGTCTAAAAACGGTTCAATTACAACACCTTTTGGTAAAGATGATTGTATTAATTTCACACGTTCTTTTACATTTTTAATTACTTCATTGCTATTAGCACCCTTTAACATCATTACCACCGCGCCAGCAACTTCACCTTTGTCATTATAACACATGGCTCCGTAACGTGTGGCATATCCCAGTTTTACATCTGCCACATCTCTAATTAATAAAGGAATCCCCTTGTCACTCATCTTAACTACAATGTTCTTGATATCATCTTCATTTGCTATGAGCCCTTCTGTTCTAATGAATAAAACTGTTGGACCTTTTTCTATATAAGAACCACCGGTATTTTGATTATTCTTGTCCAATGCCGTAAATACCTCATTAATTGTTAAATTATAAGATTGCAATTTATTTGGGTCAATGGCAATTTCATATTGCTTTTTTTTGCCGCCAAAACTACTTACCTCCGCAACTCCTTTTACGCCCATTAATTGACGACGTATCAGCCAATCCTGAATAGTTCGTAAAGACATTTCATCGTATTTATTTTCATAGCCCGGTGCTGCTTTTACGATGTACTGATAGATTTCACCCAAACCGGTTGATACTGGCCCTAGTTCCGGTGTTCCTATCCCGGCCGGAATTTGAGATTGAATTTTTTGTAAACGCTCTGCCACTTGCTGTCTGGCCCAATAAACATCAACATCGTCATTAAAAACAATGGTTACAATAGATAAACCAAAACGTGAAAAACTTCTGATTTCCTTTAATCCTGAAATATTACTGTTTGCTTGTTCAATCGGAAAAGTAACCAATCGTTCAATGTCAGTAGCACCAAACGATGGAGCCATGGTAATTACCTGAACCTGATTATTGGTAATATCAGGTACTGCGTCGATTGGTAATTGACTCACTTGATAACTTCCAAAAGCTATTAAAGCAATGATGGCAAGTCCAACAATGAGTTTATTTTTGATAGAAAATTGAATAATGGACGATATCATAATTAATGAATTTTAAAAATTGGCGATATAGGATAAGTGCTTAAAGTAATTAAGCAACATCTACCTACTAAACTTTAAAAAATAGAAATAAAAAATTAGCCTATTCGAGGCGGTTGCCAGATACTTGAAAGCACGTCTGACGAAAAAAGAAATTGATGAGAGATCTCCAATACCGGAGATGGTTTTTCAAAAACTATTTGTTGTATGGCTATTGCCTGATCATTTGGAGTAGAGCAAACATGCGCACTATTAATTTGAATTGCTTTGAAAGGCAATTTATGATGGTGTTGATGCTGATCATCAGGATGGTTTATTTTATCGCCATAATGCAATTGCAAAAATTCGATAAAATTAGTTTGGTCCTTTTCGTTATGCTCAATAAAATGATGAATGAGTTCAGGAAAACGCCAAATTTGACCAAATGCCGTGTTAGCAGAAATAAATACAAACAAGAATGAGATGACGAACAACTTTCTCATGCAACAAAGTTAAGAAAAAAGGGCAAGTAAATTACATGATAAATGCAATTAATAATTATTAAATCATGATTTTAATCACCTCATAAATAACCATAGCTATTCCCCCTCTTGCTCTACATGCAAAATGTGTAAAAGGCGATGAATTAACGGTGCAAAAAATACAGCCGTGATACTCAAAAAAGCAACGCCACTGTACAAAGCATAAAGTGACGAAAATAGTTTAGCTTGTTCCGTTTTCATTTCAACAACCGGCCCCATCCCTGTTAAAATCATACATGCCATGTGAAAACTATCCATCCATGACAAATTTCCAAAATGGTGATAGCCCAATAGACCAATTAAAACTGAAACTGCTATTAGTCCGAATGCAAATAAAGCATACCTCAATGTCCTTAAAAGGAAAGATTTTAAGGGTTTAACTTTACTTTTTTTATTTTCAAATCTCATTTCTTTTTTAATTCTTTCATTAAATCTTCCAAGTAATCAATCTGTACTTCCTGTATCTCAAGTAACTTTTTATTTTGATGTACAAGCAGGTGGTCAATTTTATCATTCAACAATTTGATTTCCAGCTCCGCTTTTAAATTTATTTTATAATCATGCTCGGCTCGGATTCTATCCTTTTGTTCTTGCCGGTTTTGGCTCATCATAATAATGGGTGCTTGAATTGCAGCTAAACAAGAAAGAATCAGATTTAACAAAATAAACGGATATGGATCGAAAGGCTTTGTTGTGAAAATAAAAATATTAACAATCATCCATAAGAGAATGAATGAAAAAAAGAAAATAATAAATGTCCAGCTCCCTCCAAATCCAGCTACTTTATCGGCAATTTTTTGACCAAAAGTTAACACATCCTCTGTGTCTTCCTCCAGGTTATCCGTTAAAATGGAATTATTTTTTATGGCTTCCATTACATCTTTATCAAGAATAGCTAGTTCGCCGTTTTCCTGAACAATTAAAGTTGTTAAGTAAAGACGTCTATATTGATTTAATTCCTGCAAGGATAGAAAGCCGTCTTTCGTGATTGCAGGATGATCCTGAGCAATTAAATTAAAGATTCCTTCTTTTACATCAGAAGCTCTCACCGCTTCCTCTTCCGCAATTGGTTTACCACTAATACAACTCGTTATCATTTTTAACTCCTTTCCAATTAAATTTCAAATTCAAAGTTATCTTCTTTTTATAACAATTAGATCTTTTATAAGAACTAATTACTTGTTTTTATTTTTTTAACCCGTTCTTTACCAGCTTTTGAAATCGCAATTGATTCGTTGCGTGTCATGGTTTTAATGTACTCGGTTTTTCTAAACCGCAAAGCGCTCCAATCTTCATCAATGGCTACTTGCCTCACAGGTTCAATGTTGTGTTTACCTAATGTTTCCCATCCGGTGTCTCTGTTAAAATTACAAGTATAATTTTTTGAAGTAGCTTTTGGGTAACTGTACCATAGCACAGCGTCACCGCTTAGTTTTGGATAAACCAACTTTATTGATGCTTCTATTTATTCTTTAGAAGTAACAAAAATCAAAACAAAATTTATCTCTTTTAAATTCTTAGTCTCAATTTTAACACTTGTCAATTCAGAAAAAGACTCCAATTCTTTTTTAAGTGAAATAGGCGCATTTAACACTACTATTTCTTTATGCGCTTTAAAATTTAGTTTTTTTAATAATGGATTCATGGCCATTTGATATTGACTATAAAATTATTGCTTTTTTATACGTTCAGGTGCTCCTTCTTTATCAGGTAGTTTGCCAAACCAGACTGTTGCAATTCCTTTGTATATTCCAACGCCAATGGCATTCCATTTAACCTCTTTCCACACATCAAGGTTAATAATGACATTGTTGTGGTTTTTACTTTTTTTCCAGGATTCAAGTGCAAATTCAGGTGTTACTACAAAATCTTTAAACTCATCAGACGAACTGCCAACAGCAATTTCAAAACCATCGCCTTCATAATTAGTTAGTTCACGTGGTTTATCCCACATACAACCGGCTTTTGCGTGATCCGGTGTGTAACAACATGCGCTCCACCTGCCCTTATCGGACCAACTGTGTGCATTACAGCCTTGTCCCTGATCCGGTTTATTTAACACCAAATCTTTGCAATGCACCTGTGCCACATAGGTTAAAGATTTAGACAAAGGGATTTTAGGTAATTTTTTGGATTGCCTGTAAGACATGATTAGCTGATATAATTGATATTCATCATCACTTATAACCGCACTGACTAACTTAGTTGATTTGTGTTTAAAACCAAAACCAAAAAAAAGCAACAAGAGCAAACAAATCGCAAAAAACTTTTTCATCCTTATTGCAAGGTACAAAATTATTATTTAAAACTATGGGATGTTAGTTTTAGCTAATTGTTGTCTTTTCCTTTTTCAAAATGAACCCAATTAAAAGGGCTGAAACAGCTGTTAAAAGGGAAAAAGTTTTCTCGAAATTTGTTTTGGCAAAGAGGTTACCAATGGTGTTAAGTACAAATAGGCTAAAGAAAATCCATAAAATAATTGTTAAGGTTTTAGTTGAAAACGAAAATTTAAGGTAAGCCCCTTTCATGAGCAACACCCAAATTAAAAACAAATTAATAAGTATGGACACACTTTCAAACACATACATTTCCGCATCATTGGTTAACCTGCCGCCCCAGGCTATGTTGTATGGTATTAGTTTGATGAGAACACATAGATGAAAAACCACCACCAATAACAACAAAGCTATAAATAGTTTAATGGCTGCTGAGGCGTTAATTAAACCGTTACCTTTATTTGAGTTAAGATTCATTACTAAATTAATTGCTAATACAAATATAAGACTTCAAGTTCTGTTATAGAAATTAACGTTTTGCAAATAGACGTAGGCTGGCTTTCGAAGCTTCCTATGTCTATACCCACAAAAGGTTATTTAAAGATAAATGTTTATTAGCGAGGTGCAAAATAAATTCGCGCTTCAGCGGACAACTATTTCTCACCGAGTGATGACCCGCCCGCTTACATTTATTTGCTGTTATGCGTTCGCCCAATTATGCTGCTTTTTTTTCTGGGAGTAATTTGTCTAATGTTCTTTCAAAAAAAGGAATTGTCCAAATAAAAATTAAAACTCCTAATACATTAAAAATCATGTGAGCATTTGCTACAGTTCGTTCTACTGTTGCCCCTGAACTTATAGTTTTTACGAATTCAACAAAAGGATAAAACAAAAAAAGGCCTAATATTATTGATAAAAGGTTAAAAGTTACATGAAATAAGCCGGTTTTGAGTGCCTGCCTATTTCCTTTAATTGTTGCCAAAAGAGTGTCACTGCATGTTCCTAATTCTGCCCCTAACATTACTGCTATGCCGCCGGTTAAAGTGATAAGACCTTTTTTAGATAAAATGATTGCCATCCCAACAGTTGCCGATGAAGACTGAATAATTAAAGTTACAACAGCTCCTATCATTGCGCCAAGTAAAGGGTTGTCTGTTTTTTTCATCCATTCGGTAAAAAAAGCCTCATCCTTTAGAGGTTCCACTGCATTTTCCATCGTAAAAAGTCCAAAAAATAATACACCGAAATATAAAACAGTCTTTCCGATGTTACTTAGTTTTTCCGTTTTTGCAACAAAAAGAAGTATAAAACCTATTAGAAGAAAAATAGGGGAATATTTGCCAACATCCATTGCAATGATTTGGCTGCTGACCGTAGTTCCAATATTTGCTCCTAAAACAATTCCCATAGCCTGTCTAAAAGTTAATACCTGCGAATTGACTAAAACAATTGTAATGATAATGACAGCAGAAGAAGAATCAAGTAAAGTGGTAACAACAATTCCAACCAACAAGCTACTAAAAGAATTAGAAGTATATTTTTTAATCCAAACATTTGCATTTTCACCAAGCGCAGACTTTAGTGTTTCTGATAAATTAGTTACTGCAAATAAGAATAAAACTAATCCTGCAATAATTGAAAGTACAATTTCTGTCATTTATTTTTTTATGAAGTGTGAAAGTTATACTATCACAAGAAATAACGAACTAAACTAACTTTATTTAATTGTTAAGTTTTGTAGTACTTTAGAAGCCAGGTAAAACTTGTCAAATACAATAGTCGTTGAGCAATGCCTTGATAATTTTTCAATAGTCCAAACGAGGCAGAAAAACCAACTACCAAAATCAAAAAAGTGAAGTGTACCCATTTTTCACTTTTGTCTACCGAGTAAAATAGTTGTAGTAAGATGCCAAGAGTAAAAGTTACTCCTGCAATTTGAGCCAAGGCAGAATGAATTGACGCTTGTGATGCAGAATAGTTCTCAAGATTGAAGAATGGTTTAGTGCAAAAAACTCCTGTCAAGCCAACACACAAGCCATAAACTAAAATGGGGGATGTCCGCCAAGTCAAACCGTTGGCTAAAATACCTGTCGATAAAATAAGTCCAAAAGCTAAAAAGCCAAATTGCATTATTAATTTTCTGTCATAGCCTTGTGAACCTAAGTCGCTAATCGTATTTTTTGTCCAGTCGTAATTGTTAGTTGAAAAAATATGAGCAACCACAATTGCCAACACAAAAAGTGCTGTCGAAATGATATTGTAATTGCTTTTTATGTAGTCCATTTTTTGTTGTTAGTCTTTATGTTGTCTTCTGTAATAGGTTGCCGCATAACGGTTTTCGGCTTGGCGATGTGGCGGAAATCGAAGCACAAATGTTCAGTTTTGCACAAAAGTTCAATCGAAGAACTGTCGTTGAATTTAGCACTTCAGCCGCCATATTG
>B570J29032_109958244_pt1 | contig 12059 bp, 18 predicted proteins | sample LakMenEpi16Nov12_FD_29032 | JGI IMG/M metagenome (IMG submission 29032)
GTCGTTGTTGATGGGGATGGGTCAGGTCAGCTACGATTTGAAACTCTTGAAACAGACAACAATATAATTGACAACTTTAAATTAGAAAATTTCAAAAGTCAAGTTGACTCAGGCATAGATAAACTAGATGACCATTGGATAGGAGAGTAATACATTTAAAAATTAAAATTAAAATTAAAAAAATATGAAAAGATTTATGGGAATGATGCCTTCAACTGAAGTAGAAATCATCAAGAGGATAAAAGACAAGACCGGGATGGGTATTACAATCGAATCGGGGAAAAATGGATGGACGATTCTTTACGCAGATTCATCATCTGAATATCAAGATGTAGAATCAACCGCCGAAGAGAATTTTAAGCGGGCGTTGGGAAGATTAAAATCACACGGGTTAATTTAAAAAATAAAAAACAATTAAAAATGAAAAACAACACAATTTCACTACTCAATAATGAAGGTGATAATCTTAGACTAAGAAGGTTAGATTCTGATTCCTTTGAAATTTTGGATCAGAATCAAGAAGTCATCTCAAAATTCAACCTTGTTGAACTACAATCCTGGATTGATGGAGATACCATTATTCATGCTCCGGCGATCGGTAATCCATCCGAAGAGGAAACTTGGCATTACCCATCGGCTTCGGGAGATAAACCCTCTAGGCGAGCTTTGTATAGCTTCATAAAAAAAGGTTTGTCAGAATAAATGGAATCAAACTGAAATTCTGTGATCGTAGAGGAATTTAATTTTGGTAATGGAGTAAGTGGGTGTATAGTCCATAAAAAAGATACCGAATTTTTTTTTAATAGGAAATATCTCCCTGATGAATATCGGTGTTATATTTATAAAGAACAAAATAACTCAAGATTTTACTTAACCTCGATGTCAAGTCACGAAGAGGCAAGACAATACTTGATACAATTATCAAATTCAAAAGTAGTATGATTTACGCAATACTAACTTGGTTTATGGTTATGATACCAATTTCTTGGTTTTGGTCACGAGTTTTTAAAATAAAAGACCAAAAAAAATCGAAATCAAAAAGTTTCGATTTTTTTGACAAGGATGACCAATATCACATTTGAGACAGACTACAAACCAGCTTCGGTCAGATATGGTTTGACCACTTCGTTGTAGCACTTAGTCCACAATTTCTCGTTGGATCGAGCTTCGATTTCGAAAGGGTGTTTTTGGTACCCGTGGATGTGGTAGAGTTCCACGTAGTGTTTCTCCATTGGTTGGAGGTAATGTGTGTACTCGTGGATTACAGTGGTAACGATGGATCGAACCGATTCACACAGATCCCAGTGAATCACCATTTCATTGCACCAATACTTGAAATGACCCACCTCTTGGGTTTGACGAGCGGTTGTACCAGCTTTTCTCACTTTGAGGGTTAGTTTAGCCCTCCGTGAACCCATATTGGTCTTACACCACTCAAGGGTTTTCTGAGCGATAATTCTCTTACGACTGTGGGTCAATGCGACGTTATTGTGTAGGGGGTTTATCATAATGGTACAAAGATAATACCTAAACCCATAAATACAAAAAAAGTTAGTTTGAGTTTTCCACAAACTCCGTATAAAACTTGTGAATAAAGTTCTTAACCTTGAGATAATTTTCCTCAACGTTCAGTGGAATATACTTATGAATTAAATCGTGGGTTGAGATAAAACTACCATCGATTATCAAATATTGATTTAATCCTATTGGTTTGGTATTGAAACTTTTTTTAGCTAGTTCCAAATATATGATGTCTGAGTCTCCTCCCTCTTTAGGATCTACCAAAATACAGATACAATCATCATCACCTTTTTCTAGATGTATGTAGAAATTATCTAAAATTAATTTTTTAACATTCTCAAATGTTACTTCCATAAAAATAAGTTCAGTTAAACAAAAATTAGTAAAAAAAACAAGAAAGTCAAAAAGACAATTCAGAGGTTTTTTTAACGAAAGGCATCAATGTCGTTATTATCTTTGTCTTTGAATTGTTTTGATTCGTAATGGAACTGATAAGGTGATTTTGGATCAGATTTTTTATACATATTGAAATAAGAAGAACCTGGGTGGTCTTTGCACATATATTTTCTGAAATAGTTAATACTAGCTAAGGTACAAAGTGATATTTTCTCACCTTTTTCACGAAATTTACATTGGCCCATAATGTCCTTATATTTATTCCAAGTGGGTTCATCCCATTGACAAGCTGCAGGTGGGATTTCGAATAGTTGGTAACCTTCTACTATACCATGGAATAGTACACCTAAATTTTCCAATTTTGAAATTTCATTCGCAGAGAGATAAGTGTCTTTTGCTTCCTTAGTATCGGCTGTTCTAGCCAAAACATTTTGTCTAACGTCTGCAGCCCTTCTTTTAAGATCATCAACTTCCTGTTGTGTAACAATTTTGTTGATATCTTTTTCAGGAAATTTGTTTTTATGTTTATTGAATGTATCGATTACTGTTTTCCAAGCCTCGATATCCTCCATCAAAATTTTATTTTCAATAATTCTCAAGACCATCCATCTTACAAAGTTGAATTTTCTGTCGAACAATTGATTTATTTCATTAAATTCCTCTTGTGATATTTTTTTATCATCATTAGATCCAACGTAATTTTTTATAAATTCAGTTTCAGTAGCGGAAACTTGTTGTTCCAAAATTAAATTCTTTACTAAAGATATTAACGATTTTTTCATTTGATTAGTTTTATTTGTATAAATATAATTAAACTTGAAAATAATCAATCGGGGTGTTTGAAAAAACAAGTTTATCCCTTATATTTGTAAAAAAAAATTATGGATATTATAGAGTACTTTGTTAGAGGGTTAGTAATTTCAATTTTGGTTATGTTTACAGCAGCCGCTTTTCTTGTTACTTTAGAGTTATTGGCTAATAAGTTTGACTTGGACAATAAACGTGACAAATTTTTTTGGAGTATTATCATTTTAATTATTATCTTGATTGGTTCCATTTTTTCGAAATGATTTAGAAATTCGAAAACACAAATTTGGGTTAATTTTACATAGTTTCAATATTTATTGAAATATGAACTCAAATACCTTTTTGAATCTTCTTAAGTTTATAGGTGAAAAAAATCCCAAATATTCTTTTGATACAGTAGTAGATAACTATTTACCTTACAGACCACAAAAAGACACTAATGGAAACAATCTAGGAGTTCTTGATAATAATGGTTTGCAGGGTTTTTGGGAAAAAGTTGACGACCAAGATTTTGTTCGAGAAACAGGTGAGTGGAAAAATGGTAAAAGACATGGAAATTTCACAAACTACCGACAACTCTTGTTACTTTTTCCTCCAACAGTGGCTCGTCGTGGGAATTTTAAATTTAATAAACCTATCGGTACTCACACATTTTATAATACAGAAGGTGGTATTGAATCAATTTTTAGATACGATGATGATGGATTATTTTTATCGAGAGAAGAGTACCATGATAATGGGAATTTAGCAAACCGTGTAAATTTCATACAAACCAGTGAAGGTTCAAAACCAGATGGATTAGTTCAAGCTTTTTGGTATGAAGGTGGTTTGAAAAATACTGTTAATTTCGAAAATGGTGAGAAAAACGGTAAAGAAATTGAGTATAATAAAAATGGAACAAAAAGAGTAGAGGTCGATTGGAAAGACGGAAAACTTAATGGATACTGGATAACTTATGGAATAGGAGGAAAAGTTTTAGGAAAAACAAAATATGTAAATGACAAACAAGTAGATATTTAATAATATTGTATGCTTATGACCAATTATAGTTACATCAGTGAAAATACCACACTTGCGAAATTTTATCTCAAAAGTGGACAATTATCAATAGAGGATTTTGAGAAAATCAAAAGTATAGATCCCACAAAAACCAACAAGTACACAGGTTGGATTGCAAAACAATTAATAAATAATAAAATTCCAACCACCGGATGGGCTCCTAATAGCGATGAGTTGATAATTAACTGGGACCTTGTTAAAGAAAAAATCCAACAATACAATGATTTTAGTATTAAGAATAAAGTTATTACTAGAAATATTGATGATTTTCGTGATTTTGATGAATTGGTACATGAAGTACAACAAATAACCACCGCTTATAAACATTCACCTAATTTTCAAGAATCACATTATGAAATATTAGTGGACAATAAAGATCTCTTGGTCATTTGTCCACATGAACATTTAGCATCAAGGAAAGTAGGTCTTAAATATTTTGCTCAAAGGGTGTGTACAGAAACTCTTAAAAAAGATTCCGCTTGGTGTACAACTTTCAAAAATGATTCACAATTTGTAAGTAAATATTTTGTTGAAGACAATACCTTGTATTATTGCGCTATTAACTCAGAAAAACTTTTACTTAAATTAATGGATATATCTCCCGAAAATGGTAGAGATTTAATTGTACTTGCAATTTTAGTAGCAAGAAATGGTGACTATGTTGGTTCTTGGGATGCAAAAGATCAGTACATTGATGTAGAAAAAACAAAAAAAATTGTGAATGTTTTAAACAAGTACAGTAAAAAATAAAATTAAAAATGAAAAAATTCACAAACATTCTTAAAGAAATTGAAGATAATATCTTCATTCCTCGATCTACACCTGAAGAAAAAAAAGAACGTTTAGCTAGTCGTGCTTACAGAGTAATACTTGATTATATGAACAAAGGATCACAAGGTGATTTAAATTTACGTGGTACTGATATTGAGTTTTTACCAAAAAATTTGAAAAAAGTGGGGGGTTCATTGACATTGATTGATTGTAAAAAACTTAGATACTTACCTGACAATCTTGTGGTTGAAGGTAACCTAGATTTAGATGAATGTGAAAGTTTAGAAGGTCTTCCTAATGGACTGTTTGTCAGACATCGTTTAGATATCAGAGGAACCAAATTCCCAACATTACCAATAGACTTAAAGGTTGGTGGTTCATTGAAATTTCTTAGAAGTTCAATAAAATCTATTCCCGATACTTTTAAAATAGACACGAATTTAGACTTGGAAAATTGTATTTTTTTCGAATCACTACCCAAAAATTTAGAGATAGTACCAGGGTTTTTGGATTTATTTAAAACTAAAATAAAAGAATTACCACCCAACTTAAGATGGGTTGACGGGTTTTTGGATCTTTATGATACTCCAATACAATCATTACCAAACAATTTAACAGTTAAGGAAAAGTTAAGATTATCTTTTTGTAAAAATATCAAAAGACTTCCCAATGGGCTCAAAGTTGGAGAACTTGTTTTGACTAGTACAAATATTGATGAGTTACCGTCAGATCTCCAGATTGTAGGAAATCTAGAAATTCAAAATACGCCAATTGCAAAAAAATATACTGAGGAAGAGTTACGGGCAATGATTACAATTGGTGGATATATTTTTAGTTGATTTTTTAGATATTTAAATATCTAATGTTTTTGATCGTACCAATTGTATTACCCTTTGGGTTGGATTTTTGATGTGTATGATTGTTCTTGGATCCTTGTTAACCGCCGCCAACTGAACCTTCTCTGGTGGATTTTCGATGTAATAGATTGAATATGGATCTTGTTCAATTGATACTAACTGAACCTTTTCTGATGGATTTTCGATGAATCGGATTAAATGTGGATTCTTTTTAACCACTACTAACTGAACCTTTTCTGATGAATTTTGTATGAATTGGATTGAATCTAGCTTCACTTTAACCAACGCTAACTGAACCTTTACTGTTGGATTTTCGATTAATCGAATTAAACTTGGATTTTTTTTAACCGCTGCTAATTGAACCTTTTCTGTTGGATTTTGGATGTATCGGATTAAATAACCATCTTGTTCAACCGCCGCTAACTGAACCTTTTCTGATGGATTTTCGATAAATCGGATTGAATAATCATCCTGTTCGACCGCTGCTAACTGAATCTTTTCCGATGGATTTTGGATGAATCGGATTGAAAGTCCATCCTGTTCGACCGCAGCTAACTGAATCTTTTCCGATGGATTTTGTATGTATTGGATTGAATAACCATCCTCTGCAACAGCAACTAACTGAACCTTTTCCGATGGATTATCAATAAATTGAATTAATTCACCATTATTATACAATTGTTTCTCCAAACTATATTGAGGATTCACTTCACCGATTTTGATAAGAATATTTTTGAGTTGATTGTTTTCCATACTATTAAATATTCACACCTTTTGATCGTACTAATTGTATTACCTTTTCGGATGGATTTTGGATGTATTCGATTGAAAATGGATCATCTTTAACCGCTGCTAGTTGAACCCTTTCGGTTGGATTTTTGATATATTGGATTGAAAGACTCCATTTTTTAACCGCCGCCAACTGAATCGTTTCTGATGGATTTTTGATGCCTTGGATTGAATATGGATTTTCTTCAACTGCAGCCAACTGAACCTTTTCGGATGGATTTTGGATATATTGGATTGAAGGACTCCATTTTTTAACCGCCGCCAACTGAACCTTTTCTGATGGATTTTGGATGAATCGGATTGAAAGTCCATCCTGTTCGACCGCAACTAACTGAACTTCTCTAGATGGATTTTCGATGAAATGGATTGAATAACCATTTTCTTTAACCGCTTCTAACTGAACTCTTTCTGATGGATTTTGGATGTGTTGGATTGAATAACCATCCTCAGCAACCGCAACTAACTGAACCGTTTCGGATGGATTTTCGATGTAATGGATTGAATAACCATTTTCTTTAACCGCTTCTAACTGAACTCTTTCTGATGGATTTTGGATGTATTGGATTGAATTTCCAAACTTTTTAACCGCAGCTAACTGAACTCTTTCTGATGGATTTTGGATGTGTTTGATTGAACTTCCAAACATTTTAACCGCCGCTAACTGAACTTCTTCGGATGGATTGTCAATAAACTGAATTAATTCACCATTATTATACACCTGTTTATCCAAAGTATATTCAGGATTTACTTCACCTATTTTGGTAAGGATATTTTTTAGTTGAGTTTTTTCCATAACTTTATATTTAATATCCTTTTGATTTGGCCAATTGTTTTACCTTCTCTGTTGGATTTTTGATGTAGTAGATTGAATAACCCGAATTTTCAACCGCTGCTAACTGAACCTTTTCGGTTGGATTTTCGATGAATTGGATTAAATATGGATTCTTTTCAACCACTGCTAACTGAACCTTTTCGGATGGATTTTGGATGTATTGAATTGAAAAACCCCACTGGTTAACCGCCACTAATTGAATCCTTTCTGATGGATTTTCGATGCATTGGATTGAATTAACCGAATTTTCAACCGCAGCCAACTGAACCCTTTCGGATGGATTTTTTATGAATCGGATTGAATATGGATCTTGTTCAACCGCCGCTAACTGAACCTTTTCGGATGGATTTTGGATGTATTGGATTGAAGAACCCAATTTTTTAACCGCCGCTAGTTGAACCTCTTCGGATGGATTATCAATAAACTTAATTAATTTACCATTTTTATAGACGTGTTTCTCCAAATCATACTTTGGATTGGTTTCACCTATTTTGGTGAGAATGTTTTTTAGTTGATTGTTTTCCATAATTTTAAATATTCGCACCTTTTGAACGTGCTAATTGTATTACCTTTTCGGATGGATTTTGGATGTATCGGATTAAAAGACCCCACTTGTTAACTGCCACCAACTGAACCTTTTCGGTTGGATTTTGGATGAATTGGATTGAACCAACAAACTGTTTAACCGCAGCTAACTGAACCTTTTCTGATGGATTTTCGATATATTGGATTGAATTTCCAAACTGTTTAACCGCAGCTAACTGAACCTTTTCCGATGGATTTTGGATTAATTTGATTGATGATGGATTCTTTCTAACCGCGGCTAACTGAATCTTTTCCGATGGATTTTTGATATATCGGATTGAATTTCCAAACTTTTTAACCACCGCTAGTTGAACCTCTTCGGATGGATTGTGGATAAATTGAATTAATTTACCAACATTATAAACCTGTTTCTCCAAATCATATTTTGGATTCACTTCACCTATTTTGGTGAGGATATTTTTGAGTTGAGTTTTTTCCATACTATTAAATTTTCATACCTTTTGATCGTACCAATTGTATTACCCTTTGGGTTGGATTTTTGATGTGTATGATTGTTCTTGGATCCTTGTTAACCGCCGTCAACTGAACCCTTTCTGTTGGATTTTTGATGTATTGGATTAAAAAACTCAATTTTTCAACCGCCGCTAACCCAACCTCTTCGGTTGGATTTTGGATTAATTTGATTGAAGATGGATCATCTTTAACCGCCGCCAACTGAACCCTTTCTGTTGGATTTTTGATGTATTGGATTGAATATGAATTACTTCTAACCGCTGCTAACTGAAGCTCTTCCGACGGATTATCAATAAACTTAATTAAATCACCAAAATTATAAACTTGTTTATCCAAATCATACTTTGGATTGGTTTCACCTATTTTGATAAGAATATTTTTGAATTGATTGTTTTCCATAGTTTTAAATTTTCACACCTTTTGATCGTGCCAATTGTATTACTTTTTGGGTTGGATTTTCGATTGATCGAATTAAACGTGGATTCTGTTCAACCGCCACTAACTGAACCCTTTCTGTTGGATTTTTGATGGAGTAGATTGAATGTGGATTCTTTTTAACCGCTGCTAACTGAAGTTTTTCCGATGGATTTTCGATGAATCGGATTAAAGGTGGATTCTGTTTAACCGCCACTAACTGAACCCTTTCTGTTGGATTTTGTATGTATTTGATTGAATATGGATCCTTTTCAACCGCTGCTAACTGAACCCTTTCTGATGGATTTTCTATCAATTCTATTGAATAACCATTTTTTTTAACCGCCGCTAACTGAACTTTTTCCGATGGATTTTGTATGAATCGGATTAAATATGAAATTTCTTTAACCGCAACTAACTGAACTTCTTCGGATGGATTGTCAATAAACTGAATTAATTCACCATTATTATAAACTTGTTTATCCAAAGTATATTCAGGATTTACTTCACCGATTTTGGTGAGAATATTTTTCAGTTGATTGTTTTCCATAGTTTTAAATATCGTACCCTTTTGATCGTGTCAATTGTTTTACCTTCTCTGATGGATTTTGGATGAATTGGATTGAATATGGATCTTTTTCAACCGCCGCTAACTGAACCTTTTCTGATGGATTTTCGATGAATTGGATTAAATAACCATTTTCTTTAACCGCAACTAACTGAACCTCTTCTGATGGATTTTCGATGTAGTAGATTGAACGTGGGTTCCGTTCAACTGCCGCTAATTGAACCTTCTCTGATGGATTTTTGATGTGAAGTATTGAATATGGATTCTTTTTAACCGCTTCTAACTGAACTCTTTCTGATGGAGTTTGGATGTATTGGATTGAATTTCCAAACTTTTTAACCGCAGCTAACTGAACCTTTTCGGATGGATTTTGGATGTGTTTGATTGAACTTCCAAACTGTTTAACCGCCGTTAACTGAATCTTCTCTGATGGATTTTGGATATATTGGATTGAAGGGCTCCATTTTTTAACCGCCGCCAACTGAACCTTTTCCGATGGATTTTGGATGTATCGGATTGATTCTGGTCTTTTTTGAACCACCTTTAACTGAAACTCTTCCGATGGATGATCAATAAATTTAATTAAATAACCAACATTATAAACTTGTTTCTCCAAAGTATATTCAGGATTTACTTCACCGATTTTGGTGAGAATATTTTTCAGTTGATTGTTTTCCATAATTTTAAATATTCACACCTTTTGAACGTGCTAATTGTATTACCTTTTCGGTTGGATTTTTGATGTATTGGATAAAACGTGGATCCTGTTCAACCGCTGCTAACTGAACCTTTTCGGATGGATTTTTGATGTATTGGATTGAATATGGATTCTTTTTAACCGCAACTAACTGAACCTTTTCGGATGGATTTTCGATGTATCGGATTGAAGGTGGAACCTTTTTAACCGCAGCAAGTTGAACCTCTTCTGATGGATTTTCGATGTATCGGATTAAAAGACCCCACTTGTTAACTGCTGTCAACTGAACCTTTTCGGATGGATTTTGGATATATTGGATTGAAGGATTCCATTTTTTAACCGCTACTAACTGAACCTTTTCGGATGGATTTTGTATGAATCGGATTGAATATGAATTCCTTCTAACCGCTGCTAACTGAACCTTTTCGGATGGATTTTGTATGAATCGGATTGAATGTGAACTACTTTTAACCGCCACTAACCCAACCTCTTCGGTTGGATTTTGTATGTATTTGATTGAACTTGGTCGTTTTTTAACCACTACTAACTCAAGCTCTTCGGATGGATTATCAATAAACTGAATTAAATCACCAACATTATACACCTGTTTATCCAAAGTATATTTTGGATTCACTTCACCGATTTTGATTAGGATGTTTTTGAGTTGATTGTTTTCCATAATATTAATATCCTTTTGATTTAGCCAATTGTTTTACCTTTTCGGTTGGATTTTGGATGTATTGGATTGAATTTCCAAACTTTTTAACCGCTTCTAACTGAACCTCTTCTGATGGATTTTGGATGTATTGGATTGAACTTCCAAACTTTTTAACCGCCGCTAACTGAACCTTTTCGGATGGATTTTGGATGTATCGGATTATTTGGGGCCTCTTTTCAACTGCCGCAACTTGAACCTCTTCGGATGGATTTTCGATGAATTGGATTGAATCTGGATCCTTTTTAACCGCCACTAATTGGGTTCTTTCCGATGGGTTTTGGATGTATTCAATTGTCCAAGTATTCCTTTTAACCGCCGCGAGTTGAACCTTTTCTGATGGATTTTTGATGTATTTCATTGAATATGGATTCTGTTCAACCGCTGCTAACTGAACTCTTTCTGATGGATTTTGTATGTAATAGATTGAATAACCCAATTTTTTAACCGCCGCTAACTGAACCTTTTCGGATGGATTTTCTATGAATTGTATTGAATATCCATACTGTTCAACCGCCGCTAACTGAACCTCGTGGGATGGATTAGGGATAAATTGAATTAATTCACCAACATTATAAACTTGTTTCTCCAAAGTATATTCAGGATTCACTTCACCGATTTTGGTGAGAATACTCTTCAAATTATTTGTATCCATGATATTAACTCCAATAATAGTAATCGTAAAAATAGTCTGTTTAATCCTATAAATATAATTTCAAATGGTTTAATAAAGTATAATAAAAGTATCTCATAAAATAATTTCAATGAGTCATATGTGAAGAAAATAGATTTACTCATTTCGGTTTTTTACTTCGTAACGTTCCCCCCACCTCAAGGTGGGGCTCACTAAAAACCTTCATTCATAAATCCATTTCCCTCACATATTTCCCCCTACTTAAAGTTGTACCCGAAAAGGTATAGAACCCCCCATATTCAGTGGTGAAAGAATGGTTTAGTTACATCATCAATATGGTTTTATGATTGGGGGATGAAGAGACTATTCTAGAAAGGGGGTAAACCCCCTTATCACTTAAGTCTATGATTCCCCCCTTATTATAACCATTAAGTTGGGAAAAAAGAATGGGACATACAAATTTAGAGTGTCCCACTTTTTCCCACTCTTTGTGTAAGTTATGGAATTATAAACCAAGAATCACCAATCTAATACCCAATCAAGTTGCCAACTTAATGCTCATTCTAAAAAAATGCTCTCGTTGAAGGTATAATATGTTCTCGTTGAAGGGGTATTTTAGGAGACTACGTCTCTGGTGCCCACTTTACTATACACTAACTTTTTTCTCTGAGATTTGTAACAGATAAAAAAAACCTTCCTAACGCTATCGTCAGACACAAAAAATTAGCTTTTTGCTATCAGGAAGGGGGAAAAACAACAAATTGTGTGGGAAAAAGTGGGGTAAAGTGGGGGAATTAATTTGGGTGGGGGATTATCCCCCATTTCAACCTCGTAACACATATTTGCAATGTTATAACATTACTGAGCATTGTTATAACAAAACCCCCCATTTTCAATGTTATAACACACATATAACACAACATAACAAAACATTTCAATG
>B570J29032_109958242_pt1 | contig 12056 bp, 13 predicted proteins | sample LakMenEpi16Nov12_FD_29032 | JGI IMG/M metagenome (IMG submission 29032)
ACCCAAAAAGGCGCCGGCGAACTAACCGTTTATGCCAACGATTTAAGTGCAGGCATTTACCAATATAGCCTTGTGGTTGATGGCAAAACTATTGAAACTAAGAAAATGATTAAACAGTAATCAAAATAAAAAGAGGCTTAATAAAGCCTCTTTTTTATTCACCCATGGCTTAATAAATTAACTACTTTTTTTTCTGTTTTTAAAATACCCTAAAATAATTGGTGCAACCGAAATTAAAATAATGCCTATACAAACCAAATCAATTCGTTTTCTTATAATTTCTACTTCACCCAGCAAATAACCTGCCGTTGTTAAACTGCCAATCCACAAGGCGCCTCCAAGAATATCAAATAACACATACTTTTTGTAATCCATTTTGCCAACACCTGCTGCAAATGGCGCAAAGGTTCTTACAAAAGGCACAAATCTGGCCATAATGATGGCCTTAACACCATACTTCATGAAAAACTCCTCCGTCTTTACAAGATATTCTTGTTTAACCAACTGTTTGTTTTTAATTTTTATGTTAAATACTTTGATGCCTATTTTACGTCCAACCCAGTAATTAATATTATCTCCCAAAACAGCTGCAATAAATAAGAGCATGAACAAATAACTCAGATTAAGCATACCACTTCTTGCAAATAAACCGGCCGTAAAAAGTAAAGAGTCGCCCGGTAAAAAAGGCATAGCCACTAAACCGGTTTCAATAAAAATAACTAAAAACAGCACCACGTAGATGGCAGTGTTATAATTAGCAAAAATCCATTCAAAATCTAAATGAATAATATGTTTAAATAGTTCAACCATAGTTTAAAAGCTAATTTAGTGGTTATATAGTTCGTTATAAGCAAGTATACCACCCTTTAAATTATATAAATTGGTAAAACCATGCTCCGATTCAAGTGCATTAATGACTGTGGCACTTCGTTTACCGCTTCGGCAATGAATGACTACTTGTTTATCCTTACTGATTTTATCAACATTCTCCATTACTTCCCCCATGGGAATTAAATCACCGTTAATATTGGTTTCTTCAAATTCATAATCTTCTCTCACATCTATTAACTGAAAATTAGCTTTACTTGTAATTAGTTGATGTAGCTCTTCTGCTGATATCTCTTTCATTTGTTTATTTTTTATTGATTGTTTCCTTGTGGTAAAAAAGTAAAAAAGGTATCACCGCGTAAACCTATTCTTAATGTTTCGAGCGGTATAACATCATCAACACCAATGTTACCAACATTCACATTGGCACCAAACATTTTTATAAAATATACCTGCTGACTTTTTTGAGGTGTTTCCCAAATGATGTTTTCCAGTTTTACTTTGTTAACGATGCGGTTAATTAACATGGTATGTGCACTGCCGTTTTTGTGAAAAATACCAACCGTACCGCTTTCTCTGGCCTCGGCAATTACTTTATAGGAACCGGCTTTAAGCTCATTCTCCATCATTTTAATCCAACGTTGCGGATGAATAATTACACCCTCCTCCTTACTTCCAACCTCGCTAAGAACCGTAAAATTTTTTGATAATTTGTTGATGTATTCACACTTTAAATCATGCTCTATCGTAATACTTCCATCACTAACTTCAGCTGTATCCAATCCAAGATCCGATATATATTTAATGTAATCTTCAAATTTATTTCTAATCACAAAGGCTTCAAACAAAGTACCACCAACATAAACCTTTATACCGGCTTCTTTGTATAATTTTATCTTTTCTTTCGTATTTTTCGAAATAATACTTGTTCCAAAGCCTAACTTCACAAAATCAATATAATCCGAACTGGTCGAAATCATGTCTTCGGCCTGCCTTGTGCTAATTCCTTTATCCATTACCATGGTTACACCATTGGTTCGCGATTTAATGGTTCTTTGTGGCAAGTGTGCTAATTGACTATTATATACTAATGACATAGATTATTTTTTATATAGAGCTATTAAATTTAATATTTCAGGGTTATTTTTTAATATTGGTGCGTACTCAAAAATGTCTTCATGCTTTTGAAAATCAATTTCCAGCCCAATTGCAAAATATTCCATGGCTGCTTTGTTATTAGATAGTTCTAGAAGAACAACACCAAGTCTGTAATTAAGTTCGGCAGCATCCGGAAAACGTTTAATACCTTGCATCAAAGCCTCGCTGGCTTCTTTCACATAACCTGCTTGATGTAACATCGAACTAAAATCAATCCAAACATCTACCTCATTATAATCCAACTCAATAACTCTTTCATAAGCTAAAGCCGATTCTTCGATAAAACCCAATTTTTGCTGTATTTCAGCAAATACATACCAATACTCCGGCTCATTTGGATTGATCTCAATTGCCTTTTTAACATAATGAACGCTCTCGGTTAATCGATTTAATCCATCTAAAACAACGCCAATACCTAACCAGGCATCAGCATGTGTTGGATCCAATTTAACGCATTTGTTGTAATTCACCAAGGCGTCTTCAAATCGTTTTAATTGCTCATAACACTCACCAATGTAATAGTAAGTACTAGGCTCTTTATCTTCGTACTTAAAAGTTTCGCGATAAGTTTTAATAGCCTCCTCAAATCTCTCAAGTTGCGCCAAAGAATTGGCTTTATTAAAGTATGCAGAACTAAATTTCTCATTTATCGCAATGGCGTAATCGTAAGCGTCAATAGCTTTTTCAAATAAACCCAAACGACTAAATGCTAAACCTAAATTAAACCAGGCGTAATAGCTGTAAGGAAATTCATCAATGTATTTTTGAAAAAAACTTACTGCTTCACTGCTTTTACCGGTTAAGTCAAAACATAACGACAATTCATTTAAGGCTACCTCATTTTTTGGGTTGCTTTTAATAGCTTTCTTAAAATAATAAGCTGCATCATCTGCCTTATCTTCATTTAAAAATTCAATACCTAAGGCTACAAATACCTCATCTTTAAACTCTGCCAGAGGTAAGGCATTTTTAAAATTTTCGATGGCCTGTTCACCCAACCCCATTTGACTGTATATATAGCCACGCGCCATGTATAAATCAAAATTATTCTGTTCAATTTGCTCAACCTCATTCAAGATAGCTAATGCTTCGTGCGTGTAGTGCTGACTGCTTAAATATTGAGCGTATCTAATTTTAATAATGGAAGAAAATGGGAAACGCTCTAAACCAAAATCAATGGCCTTTTTGGCAAATTCATAATTGTACCATTGTAAATAATAATCAATTATCTCCTCAATTTCATCCGCGTCAAAAAAATGCACGGTGCCACCCGACAGCATTTCTTCAAATCTCTTCAAATTCTCTTCAAAGCTCTTCCCTTCCATGCCTTCTTCGTCATCAAACTCTCTCATGTTTTAATTTTAAACTACTAAATTAAGGTAATATTTTGAGGCTTTTTATTTTGAAATTCAAAAAAAAGTAATATTTATTCTTTAAACCAACTGCTATACATCAAATAATTGTTGGCAATTCTGTTAATTTCACCGTTAATCAAGTCTTTGCTGATATCTTTTATTTTTTTAGCTGGAACACCTGCAAAAATACAACCGTCGGGCACTACGGTACCTTCAGTTAAAACGGCGCCGGCAGCAATTATACTATTACTGCCAATAACACAATTATCCATCACAATTGCCCCCATGCCAACCAGCACGTTATCACTAATCTTACACCCATGTACAATTGCATTGTGGCCTATAGACACATTGTTTCCTAATTCTACTGTAGTTTTTTCATACGTGCAGTGTATAACAGCCCCATCCTGAATATTCACTTTATTGCCAATTCGAATAGAATTAACATCCCCCCGAATAACAGCGTTGAACCAAAAGCTGCAATCATCTCCGGCAATTACATCGCCAACAATAGTACAATTAGGGGCTAAAAAACAATTGTTTCCCAATTTTGGACTTATATTTTTTACAGGTAATATTAATGCCATATTTTTTTTGTGAATTTAAAAATTTTATTATAATTTTGGTGCATCTTGAAATTGAACTTAACATATTTTTATACCAGCTTTAATTGTTGGTCCATTATTATGCGATAATTGATTATCGCCACCGTTAAGTTTTATTATTCACCTAAATTTATTAAAAACATGTTACTACTTGAAAGCGTTGAAACGCAAGTATTAGAAAAATTAAATGCATTGGTTGTGGTGGTTAACCGCTTCGGAAATGCCATTTATGTTAGCCAAAGTGCATGTAGCTTACTTGGCTATCAGCAAACCGATTTACTGGGTCATAACTGGTGGATTAATTCCAGAACAAATAGTACTGCTTCTGAAATAATTAAAAGTAAAATAATTGGCTTGTTCAAATTCAAACAATTAAAAGACTATGAATTTACTCACGAATTAATAACCAGTAATGGCTTAAGTAAATGGATAAAATGGAAATTGAGCTTTTTTAATGAAGATAGTATTATTGCAATTGGTGAAGACGTTAGTGAGCGAAAATTATATGAAGAACGTTTATTAAAAATAAACAAGTCGTTAACAGAAAAAAACTCTGCAATCATCGATAGTATCAATTACGCACAACGCGTGCAACAAACCATTTTGCAAACAGAAAGTTTTGCTAAATCCATATTTAACCAATGTTTTATTTATTACAAGCCCAAAGATATTGTGAGTGGCGACTTTTATTATTTCCATCACGATGAAGATTTCAAATATGCCATCAACATTGATTGTACGGGACATGGTGTGCCAGGAGCTTTAATGAGCATTATAGCTAACTCTATCCTAAAGGAAGTGTTTGGTTCTAAAAAAATAAAATCGGCCAGCGCCTTGCTTTATGAGATAGATACAGCCTTGTATAATTTTTTGAATAGTTCAAATAACAGGCAGCTATATGATGGCATGGATGTAAGTGTAGCGATGGTTAATAAAAAATCTAATCGATTGCATTTCGCAGGCGCCAATCAAAATGCGTACCTCGTAAGAAAAGATGAAGTTATAGTTTTGAAAGGAAGTCGTTTTCCAATAGGGTATATTAATGATATTGAAAAAGTGTTTAATGAACAGGTTATCATGTTAAACCCTAACGACTATCTATATCTTAGCAGTGACGGATTTTCGGACCAATTTGGAGGAGAGCGTGAAAAAAAATTGAACAAGAAAAATTTTATAGATATATTAAAAGCCGCTTCTGGGATAAGTATTACGGAACAAGCAGCCTTTCTTGATTATCATTTAAGTAACTGGAAACAACAACTGGAACAAACAGATGATATAGTGGTAATGGGAATTAAATTTTAGTTTGTATAGACGCATAAATGATTTACTTTAGTATAGTTAGTCCAATTTTGCCCCAGGCATGATTAGTACCTTGCTTTATTTCTTTACTAATGAACGTACAAGCAAAACTTAACAACAGTTTATTGTAACCAAGGTTAATGTTAACGGAATTCCTTAAAACAAATTTTTCAAGTTCATTGTTGTTTAGGCTATAGGAACTCTTGTTTAAAAAAGAACCTTGCAACAAACTGTTATATAAAACATAAGACACAGAGTGTTGCGAGGTTATGTATATTTTAAACTTTGTGACGCTTTGTTTTAGTTTGTTTATTTTTCTATTATAATAGAAACCTTTACCTAAATCAATATTTACACCTGCATTTAAATTGTTTAAAAATGTACCAACATCACTTTCAAGAAATATATCATTCCTAAAGTATTTTGAATCAACTAAAAGGTAGCTGTAATTCAACTGATAATTAAATATTGGTGCATTTGAAATTTGGTGTCGCCAACCTTTTGGTTCAGCGTTATTGGTTATTTTATGAATGAATTTTTGTTCTTCTTCACACATAGCACATGGCCCCATAATTCCAATGGTTATAGCACTGGTAACCTTATTTTTTAACTTATAAATTTCTTTGCGCTGTTCTATTTCAATAGTACCGGCATAAGGTCTGTCTCCAATAATAACCTCAGGATTGGAGATGCTAGTAGGGGTAAAGCACTTTTGCCTGATCGAAATTTTATTTTCAGCTACCTCCCAACCTTTTGCTTCTAGAAGTAAATAATTTAAAGGAATCTTCTCTATTGAATGATCGGCATATTCAATAAAAATGCCTTGTGTATAATATTTATCCGTTTGAGCGAATACATCATTTTCATAAACAAACTTAAAATAACCAATTTGCTTTTTTATAGAATCAGATTGACTATTGCCGCTTAAATATAAACACAATATTATCAATGCCAACAAACCCCTATACATAAGCATTTAGACGATTTGATTTAGTATTACTTACAATAAAATTTTAGATTTAAAAAAAGAGAGATAAAAAAATGCGCAGTTCTTTTAGTTCTGCGCATTAATTATTCAACTAATGTAAATTTTAAGCAATAAGCATGCTTAAGCCTTATTCTCAGATTGCACTGCGCCTTCAGGCTTTGGTAACAAGACTTTTCTGCTGAGTTTTATTTTTTTAGTTTTTGGATCATCGCCAATGTATTTCACCTGCACAACATCACCCTCTTTTAAAACACCTTCTAAGGTATCTAGTCGTTTCCAGTCGTACTCACTGATGTGTAATAAACCATCCTTACCAGGCATAATTTCAACAAATGCGCCATATGGCATTAATGTTTTTACTTTGGCATCATAAATCTCTCCAACTTCAGGTACTGCCACAATGCCTTTAATCTTAGCCATTGCTGCTTTTACATCTGTTGCACTGGTTCCAAATATTTCTACAACACCTGTTTTTTCAACTTCAGTAATTACAATTGTTGTATTGGTTTGCTTTTGCATTTCCTGAATAACTTTACCACCTGGTCCAATTACAGCACCAATAAACTCACCTGGAATAATAATTTTCTCAAATCTTGGAGCATGTTCTTTGTAATCCGAACGAGGTGCATCAATTGCTTTTAGCATTTCACCCATAATGTGCAACCTGCCTGCTTTCGCTTGATCTAAAGCTTTAGCCATTACTTCAAACGGTAAGCCATTTACTTTTAAATCCATTTGCACAGCAGTGATACCATCTTTAGTACCACATACTTTAAAGTCCATATCACCTAAATGATCTTCATCTCCTAAGATATCCGATAGAATAGCGTAGTTTCCTTGCTCATCGGTAATTAAACCCATAGCAATACCGGCAACCGGTTTTTTAATTTGTACACCTGCATCCATTAAAGCTAATGTTCCGGCACAAACAGTTGCCATTGAACTTGAACCATTACTTTCTAAAATATCACTAACAATACGAATGGTATAACCTGTATCAGTTGGCACCATTGGTTTAAGCGCACGTAAAGCAAGGTTACCATGCCCTACTTCTCTTCTACCCGGTCCGCGATTTGGTTTGGCTTCACCGGTACTAAAACCCGGGAAGTTATAATGTAATATAAAACGTTCTTCACCTTGATGAAAAGCACCGTCTATAATTAATCCGTCTTTTGGCGTACCAAGTGTAACTGTTGTAAGCGATTGCGTTTCACCACGTGTGAAAATAGCACTACCATGCGCTGATGGTAAATATGCAACTTCACCCCAAATGGCACGTATATCGGTTGTCTTTCTGCCATCTAACCTTACCTTTTCGGCAATGGCCATTTTACGAACCGCATTATACTCAACTTCGTGGTAATATTTTTTAATCAAACCTTCTTTTTCTTTTAATTCTTCAGCACTAAATTGCTTGATAAATGCTTCGTATGGCGCTTTAAAATTTTCTTTACGATTAGATTTGTTGGCATCTAACTTTTTTGCCGCAGCGTAAACTGCATCAAACGTTTCAGCGTGTACTTTTTTACGTAATTCTTCATCATTTACTTCATGATTGTACTCGCGTTTTGGTTTTAAGCCGGCCTTTACAGCAAAATCTTTAATTGCTTTAATCTGCACTTTTATGGCGGCATGCGCAAATTGAATGGCTTCCAACATTTCTGCCTCACTTATTTCTTTCATCTCCCCTTCAACCATGGCAATATCTGTTTCGTTGGCTGCAACTATCATATCAATCGTGCTTAAAGCCAGTTCACTTTTGGTAGGATTAATTACCAATTTCCCGTCTATTTTCCCTACACGTACTTCACTTATTAAAGCATTAATTGGAATATCACTCACTGCAATGGCAGCACTGGCTGCTAAGCCAACCAAGGCATCCGGTAAAATTTCTTTATCTGCAGAAATTAACGACAACATTATTTGTGTGTCGCTATGATAATCTTCCGGGAACTGAGGGCGAAGTGCTCTATCTACGATTCTGGAAATTAAAACTTCGTAATCCGATAATTTTGCTTCGCGTTTAAAGAATCCGCCCGGAAATCTACCTGCTGAAGCATATTTCTCTTGATAATCAACTGTTAATGGTAAAAAATCTACGCCTTCTTTAGCATCCTTGTTACTAACAATGGTTGCTAAAATCATGGTGTTTCCAGCTTTAACAACTACCGACCCATCGGCTTGCTTAGCTAATTTACCTGTTTCTAAAGTAATTTCGAGCCCATTGCCCGAATCAAATTTGTGTTGTGTTCCTAATTGTGACATGTTATTTGTTTTATGCACACGACCCTTTCGTGCGCTGGTTAATTGTGGTTTGAATTGATACCCTAAAAAAAAAGCATTCCGTTAACACAGAATGCCCCATTTTAAATTTTTTAAGATTATCAAAATTATTTACGAATATCTAATGTTTTGATAATGGCGCGGTAACGCATTAGATCAGTTCTTTTCAAATAATCTAATAAAGCACGACGCTTACCAACTAAGTTTAATAAAGCACGTTGTGTACCGAAATCTTTTTTATTATTTTTCAAATGATCTGTTAAATGATCAATTCTTAATGTAAACAAAGCAATCTGCGATTCAGATGAACCTGTGTTTTTCTCGTTTCCACCATGCTTTTTAAAAATGTCTTTCTTTACTTGAGATGTTAAATACATTGTAATAATTTTTTAATAGGGTGCAAATATAGTGATATTAAATGAGTTTCCAAACATTAGGGCATAAAAAAACCCTCAAACCAATCGTTTAAGGGTTAATTTTTACCGTTTAAAAAGATTATTTCTTTTTACCTGGCTTTAAGTTTGCTAATGAATCAGCGATACGAGCTGAATCAGCTTTAGCTTTCTCAGCAGCAGCAGCAGCATCAGCAGCAGCTTGTGCTTCAACAGCAGCAATTGAATCTTGTTTCATTTTTTCTACAGCAGCAATAGAGTCTGCTTTAGCTTTTTCGCGAGCTTCGATTTCTTCTTTAGAAGGACCGCAAGCAACAAAAGTAGCAGATAAAGCAGCTACAGCGATGATAGATAATACTTTTTTCATTTTTTGGTTTATTTTTTGGTTAAATTTGGACGCAAAAATACAGTTTTTTCTGTTAAAACAAAAAAAAAAATAAAAAAAGTTAAATAATTTTCTAATTACCCGTCAATTTAAGCTCAATGTATAGCATTTTAAAATACTTTTTATTTAAAAAAAATCCTGAGGCAGCCCATCATCTAACCTTTTCGTTACTCAAAACAGGTAATTATTTACCTCTGTTTTACCCGGTTATGCGCTTCATCTATAAAAAACGCCAGCCTCAATTAATCAGAAAAGTGGCCGGATTAACCTTCCCAAATCCTGTGGGTTTAGCCGCTGGTTTAGATAAAGATGCCATTGCTTTTAATGAGCTGGGCGATTTTGGCTTTGGATTCATCGAAATTGGCACTGTTACCCCTAAACCGCAAGAAGGTAACGAAAAACCACGCCTATTCAGACTTGTTAAAAACGAAGCATTAATTAACCGAATGGGCTTTAATAACAAAGGGGTTGATGCTGCGGCCGTTTTGCTTAAAAAAAGAAAAGACCCCACCTTAATTATTGGAGGAAACATTGGCAAAAACAAAGTTACGCCTAACGAAAAAGCCACCGATGATTATGTTTACTGTTTTAATGCCTTGTTTGATGTTGTTGATTATTTTGTCGTAAACGTATCTTCGCCAAACACACCAAATTTAAGAGATTTACAAGAAAAAGAGCCTTTAACGAATCTGTTAAACACCTTACAGGTGCTCAATCAGACAAAAAAAACACCAAAACCTATTTTTTTAAAAATTGCACCTGATTTAACCAATACTCAGTTGGATGACATCATTGAAATTGTTGCCATCACCAAAATAGCCGGCGTTATTGCCACAAATACCACCATTAGCAGAGAAGGATTAAACTACACCGAAGAAGAAATTAAATCATACGGCATGGGTGGATTAAGCGGCAAACCATTAACAAAAAGAAGTACTGAGGTGATTCGTTATTTGAAGCAAAAGAGCAATAGCGCTTTTCCTGTAATTGGTGTTGGAGGTATTCACACAGCCCAAGATGCAATCGAAAAATTAGATGCAGGCGCAGACCTGATTCAACTTTATACCGGCTTTATTTATGAAGGTCCGGGTTTAATTAAAGATATAAACAAGGCGATAATGAATCATCCAAAGTTTTAAGATTCAGGTTGGTTCTTAATTTTTCGTTCTAAATATTTAATGGTGGGCAACCAGCTTTGTTGAATTCGTTTGGCATACTTAAGACTTTCAATCACCTCTTTTTGTTTTTGTTCAACCAATTCTTTTTGTATTTCAATTATGTGTTTTTGTTTTTTGATAAGGCGGTATCGGCTAAACATGAAAAGCGAAAAAAGCGCAATTAATAAAATACCTGCTATTAAAAAATATCTCTGGTTTTTTTCTTTGCTAAATTTAAATTCATTTATTTTTTTATCCTGCACCACTCTTAAACTATCCGCCAAATGCTTCTTAGCATATTCATACTGCATTTGCGTTTCCATTACTTTTTTAGCATTTTCATTGGTATTAATACTATCAGAGTATGCCGTATATAAATAATGGTTAATGTAAGCATTTTTATAATCACCGTTTAAACTATCTAACCCGGATAAACGCAAATATAATTCTCTTAATATATCGTTTTGTCTTAGGTTTTTAGCAAATTGAATGGCCTTACGGAAACTTAGATAGGCTTCTTTATTGTTATGGAGTAATACATATGTTTTTGCGATATTATTATTAGCTAAGGCTAGCTGCTCCAAATTTTTAGACGCTTCCATTTCACTTAAAAAAAACTTATAACTCTCTAAAGCTTTATTGTATTTATGATCAAACAAATATAAATCTCCCATATTTGCCTCAACTCCGGCAATTCCCTCACGGTATTCTACCTCAACAAAACAATTTCTTGCCTTCATATAGTTCACTAAAGCTTTTTCATAATTTCCTAATTCCTTGTAAATTAAACCTAAAGAATTATAATTAAATCCAAGCCAGTTTTTATTACCCGTTTTAATATTTACAGGTAAAGCAAGCTCAATGTAAGCAATCGCTTTCTTAAAATCTTTAATGGAAAAATAAACATCACCTATATTATGTAATAAGCCTGCAATGTTTTTATCGTCTTTTAATTTTTCTCTTATGGATAAGGATTGAAGATAGTATGAAATCGCCTGCCCATAATTTCGTTGGAGCTTGTAAACAATACCCAATTCATTGTAAACGAATGCCATCCCGACCTCATTGGCAATACTCTTGTAATTTTCCAGTGATTGGTTTAAAATCATTAAGGCCGAATCGTAGTTAGCACTTAACTTAAATGCTTTGGCTCTTTCGATGAATACGATGGCTAACCATTTCTTTGCCGAATAAGAATCGGAATCATTATAAAAAATGAGATTTGTATATTGAACGGCTTGTTTTGAATACTTTGTCAGAGAATCGGTTTGACCATTGTTATAGTAAATTCTGCAAAGGCGATTATAAGACTTTATTTTATTGGTATCATTTGCAGAAATGCTTATGTTTTTTTTTATAGAATCTGTGTTATCCTGACTTCTTGTAATAAATATTAATAACGTTAAGGTGAGTATAAAAAAATATTTTTTCTGCCTAACCATGGTAAATCAAAACAAATATAACAAAACTTTATACCTGATCCCATTCCACCCTAATTATGCATCAGAGAATCTATTACATTTAATGTTAAGCCTACATAAATGTAATTTCTTTCTAAACTTTGAATAGCATAAATGTAATACATAACACTTTACAAAAAAAC
>B570J29032_109958239_pt1 | contig 12054 bp, 6 predicted proteins | sample LakMenEpi16Nov12_FD_29032 | JGI IMG/M metagenome (IMG submission 29032)
TATTAAGAGCACAAAGAGAAACAACTACAGATAAAGCAAAGCAGTTAGAACTAGACACAAAAATTAAAGACATGTTGGCAGAACAAGAAACAGGAATGGCAAGGATGAACAATGCTGTTGTTGCACAAATAGATCGTCAAACTAGTTATGCAAGAGACCTTATCCAGAGCACAACTAATACGAAGTCTCCATTTGTTACTGGATTTTTGAATGATGACATGAGACGGGAAGATGCCTTCTTTGATGCACAGAAGAGTGATGTAAAAGCAAAATTTAAAGGCACAGCACAGGAGGCATCAGCACAAAGAGTTTTAGATATTGGTAGCAAGATGAATGCACGTAAGGAAGGGTTTGCAAGTAAAGATGAAGGACAGGTCTTTGAATCAAAGATGAACCTCATGATGCAGTCTGGACAACTGAGCCCAGATCAAATTGAAGGAATGGCAAAAATATTTAGTGGTGATTTAAAAAAGATGGACACAGTATTAACAGTTGGAATGAGACTTCACGGTGGAGCAAAAATGGGAGAACTTGCTTCTATGCTAACGGGTGTTAATAAAAAAACTGCTAAAACTATTATGCTTAGAATGTCAAGAAAAAATCCAAAAGAGTTTGAGGAGGTTGGAAACGCACTGGCACTACTACAGGCATCTGATGGCCTAGAAGTAGATATGCAAGCAGCAATTGAACTTCTTGGTGAAAAAGGTTTAGCCAAACTAGGTAAAGATCTTGCAGCAATTGAAGCAATACCCGACCCAATAACAAAAACAGCAATCACGGCTTTTGTAGAAGAAAATCCTGATATGAACTTGCAAGGCGTAATCGATAATTGGGAGTATTATGAATCTCTTGAGCCAGAAGTAAGAAAAGAAGCAATTCAGACTTATAAAACTTTATTTGAAACAGCAACTAATTTTAAAACAATAGCAGAAAGAGATGCATGGGCAAAAGTTCAAGCAGAAAATGCAGCACTTTTAGCAGGAGACGTAGGCACAAAAGAATATAACGAGAAATACACAACAACCTTTGAGGCTTTAACAATGATAAACGGAAAGCCTGCAACTCTAGAACAGATGAACATTGTGGGCGATACTTTTGCACAAGAAGGAACAGAAGCAAAATACAGAACCAAGTCTAAAGTAACATCTAACGATGGTGGAAAATTTAAAGATGGTGGCAAAGGAGATAAGAAGAAACCTCTAGCCTTCCTTGATGATCTTGCAATGAGAATTAAAAATGTTCGTGATGGAGCATTTGATGCAACAAAGCCATTAGCGTCCATGCTTGCTGCGTTTAGTAATCCAAAATTAAAGAAAGACATGGACAGTGCATTCAAGGTTTTTGACGGCTTGCAACAAAGAATGATCAAGATGGGTGTTCCAAAAGAGTTTAGAGATATGATTAAAGGAATGTCTGCTGAAGATTTTAAGGACATTGCAAACCTAAAGGGTAAGGAAGCCATCTTTAACTTTAAAAAAGGTAAGCCAAAAACAAAGGCAAATATTGAAAGTCTTACAGACACTGGTAAGAAGACAATGAAATTCTACAACGAGGCTATCGTTGGAGAAGGTAACGTTGCAAATAGAGAAGCCGTAGAGCAAGTTGCAAATCAAGAAAAAGCATTTAGAATATTAGTTTCAGAAGGAGCAAGTGCAACAGAAGCACTAGAGCATGTTCAAGACGCAGCACTAGCAGCATCTATTGCTGCAGGAGCACTTGGTAAAAAGGGAAGTGCAGAAAGAAAACAATACATTGCAGATCTTAAAAAGGCTACAGATGAAACAGAAAGATTTGCTCTTCGTCAAAAAATGATTCAGGCTAATGAGGAGTTTAAACTTCTTGAGCAAATGCCAAAACTTGGAACAGCAATGAAGATGGCAGGTTTTTCTGCAGATCAAATGCAAGAGGTGCTAAATGATCCCGCACTCGCAAAGTCTTTAATTGAAGACCTCAAAGATGGAAAGGTTGACTCTAAAGAAATAGCAGACTACCTAAACTCTATTGAGGCTAGAAAGATAATTGATATTCAGGTAAACTATAACTCTGGAAACTATTCTGAGTCTGCTAGACCTGGCATGGAAATTGTAAATGAAATGTTTGCTGTTCAAGAGCAGATGCTAAGAACTGGAGCAGATCCAAGAACAACTGCAATGGTTGACGCAATGGATGCTAACAACAAGGCAATTAGAGAAGCAGAAATGAGTGCTAAGGGCTATAGAGATCAGATTGAATTGATCAATCGTAGCATTGCTGATGCTGAACGAGAAATTGAACTAAACTATACAAGACCTATAGAAGACATGCAGGAGCAGATTAGCGACAAGCAAAGAACCTTAGAGATGGATCCTGAGTTTGGTGATCGTGCCATGGAGGAAATTAACAAGGCAAATGCTATTATGTCTAATGACTCCACAATCATGGCTAATCAAGCAGAGAAGATTAATGAAGAGTATGACAAGCAAGCAGAGGCTCTTGAAAAGGTTGCACAGATAAATGAAGAAATTACAAATCAGCAAAAGAGCCAACTTGATATTGCAGGTGCTTTAACTAGCGGAGATATTGCAGCAGCAGCCAGAGCAGCACAAGATGCCCGTGCACAGTCGGCACAAAGATTTGGAACTGCAACCGCAGATGCTTTGCAACAGTCTAGAGAAAATGAGATCAAGGGTCTTCGTGGAGCACAGACTGGCTTGTCTCAAGAAGAAATTGATGATGCACAATTTGCAAATGCTCAAGCACTTTATGAAATGGAAACTGATCCAAGACGAACTCAGATTCTTGAAGATATTAGAGGCCTAGAAGATTTAATTTATGCAAAGCAAGAGGAGCAAGAACTTAAAGCCCGTGCAATTAGAGACCAGCAAGACCTAATTTATGAAATAGAAAAAAATAAACTGCAACCACTAGAAGACCAAATTAAAAGACTTACAGATCAAAACGAACTATTCCAGATGAGAATAGATAAAGAGGTTGAGAACATAACAGTTTTGGATAAGACAAAGTTACAGTGGGACAGAATCCAAGCCCAGATTGATGCTAATGCTCTTGCAGGTAAGAACCTTGATGGTGTGCTTGGAGGATTGCTTGCTTCAGTAGGTGCGATTGCAGACAAGTGGCAAACTATTCTTGACAAATTAAAGGAGTATAACTCAACACCAGTTGCTGTTAAAAATGCACAGACAACCGTAGTAAATAACGCAGCAACAGCAGCAGCAGCAGTCACAGCAGAAAAGACAGCAGCAAATGCAGTAACTGGGGCAACAACAGATTCAGCAGCAACTGCAGCATCAAAGGCTGCAGCAGCAACTTATGCAGCAGCAAAGGCTGCTGGAGACTCAGCAGGAGCAGCCCTGGCTGCAGCAAAGGTAATCCCAAGTGTTCTAGCATCAGGAGAAAGCGGTGCAATCGGTGCAGCATCTATAGCATCACAACTAAAAGCAGCAGAGAAGGCTTTGGCAGCATCCAATGCAATAGCAGCACAAGCAAATGCATTAGCATCTTTTAGAGCGAAAGAAGCAGCAGAGAATGCAGCAGCAAATGCAGCAAGGAGTGGTGGGTCAGGATTCTTTGATAGATTTAAGGCAAAGGGTGGATTAATTGATCCAGTAAAATTTGCTAAGGGTGGATTTGCAAAGGGTACTGATACAGTTCCAGCAATGCTAACTCCAGGAGAATTTATCATGAGTAAGTATGCTGTAGATCAGTATGGGGTAGACACAATGAGAAAAATTAATAATGGTGATTCTGTTGGTGGGGCAGTGTATAATAATACATATACGTTAACAGTAAATGCCAAGACCGATGCAAACCCTAATGAGATTGCACAGGCAGTTATGTCGACAATTAGAAATGTTGAAGGCAGAAGAGTTAGAGGAGTATCATTAAATGACTAATCCAGCACCAGACCGTAGAGTTGCCTACATGTTGGGCCGTAAGAAATATCACAGACCCAGTGGTATGCTTTGGTCTGAAAATTCGGGTACACTTCAAGATGGTCTTTATGTCCCTAATGGGTATGAAGTAGGAGCAGATACAGAGGAACTAGATCAATCTTTGGCAGATCAGTTCTTGTTGATTACTGATGATAATAGAATGCCTTTGCAATTTAAAAATGAAAGAATAGAAAAAAGAGAAAGAATGATTAATGGCCGTATGAGATCCTATCATATTGCTGACAAACTAACTTTAAGTACCAGTTGGTCACTAATCCCATCTAGGTCTCATAACGATATTCCAACATTTGATACAGAAACTGGACTCTCTACAAATAAGTCATACACGACAGATGGAGGAGCAGGTGGTGCTGATATGCTTGAGTGGTATGACTCACACAAAGGATCTTTCTGGGTTTTTCTTGCTTATGATAGAAAAGGCATCTTTAAAGGAACTGCAGAACCATATAGACATCTTCAGCAATACAATCAATTGATTGAAATGTTTATTAGCGACTTTTCTTACTCTGTTGAAAAACGAGCAAACAAGTTTGATTACTGGAATGTCTCAGTCACTTTGGAAGAAGTATAATGTTTGAAGACAAAGATTTAAAAGCATTTTTAGAAAGTGCTGATACTGTTAGGAATAAGTCGGCAGTCATTGCAGAACTAAATATGAACAGAACAAACAATATTAGACATATTGGAAACTATAGATATAGGCCTACACAGCCAGCGTCTATATATTCTTCTTTGCCAACAAGTTTTGATATTAATGATGCTGGAAATTTTTATACAGGAGCAACTGATGCAGATATTTTAATTGATGGCACTTTTGAAAATGATAATACTCCAACTACATTTTTAACTAAAAAAGAAAAAACACAGACCCTGTACTCTCTAGAGAGTTGTTTTGAAAGATTTAGGCCAAGGTCTGGAATCAACAAGGCAGTATATTTTGAAAATGGCAAACTGCACTACCCTAACATGTTTATGGCAGACAGACCTAGATATTATATGCCAGAGAAAAAAGACAAGTTTAAATACTGGACCTCATACAGAACTGAGTCTGGTCAAGAGTATGGAATTTCTTCAAAGGTAAGTGGTTCTCAAAACTCTATTGAAGATGCTTGCCCTTTCGTAGTATACAAAGATCAGGTGCCAACAAATAGAGTTGTAGTTAAAATGCAAACCCATACTGGAACCGAAGACCTAGGACCGTTTTCATCTTCAACAGGATCTTTTACTGATCCATTTTATGGAGAAGTAAATCAAAAGGTTCCAAGTAGATGGAAGATTCAATTTTTAAAAGACAACAACTGGCAAGACATTATTTCTTTTGACCCATCAAAAAGAAGAAGAGATGGTTCTGCAATTATTAAAAGCGATGGGTATGTTGAAATTGCTTACGGATTTATTGTCCCAGAGGAATGGAGAAATGTATTTGTTTTTGCTGAGGTTTATTCAAGCGAAACCCTTCTTCCTGAGCAGTCTGTAATTGGATATGCTTATCTTATTAAAGCAAATGAAAACGATATAGGTGCCTACCATATCTGGAACGGATCAGCCTATGAGGTTGTAACTCCAAAATATGGCTGGTATGTTCAAGATGAGACTGTTGACAGATTAACCAACTTCCTTACAGATGCAACATCTCCAGCAAAGTTTGTAAACCCATTAAACAATAGAGTTCAGTATAGAGAGTTTGAATTTATTTCTGGAATTAGAATTGTTGTAGATTCTATGACATCAAAAGACTCAACATTTGATCTGATTGAAATATCTCCAAGGCTTACTATGAATCTTTCTGATAAGGTTATCAGTTATTCAATTAACAAGAGTGCCTCTGACCTAGGTCTAAGTGGTTTGCCTGTTGGTCAATTGGTTGCGTCAAATGGAAGTGTTAGTATCTTTGATCATGATCAAGCCTTTAATGATAACAATCCTTTTTCTTTTGATACTGGCCAAGGTAGCATCATATCAAAATATGTGGACAGCCATGTACAGTTTAAGTTTTATGAAATTATTATAAATGTTAATGGGTGGGACTACTGGGTTCCAATGAAGACATTGTACTCAGACTCATTTCCAAAAACAGACCTAGAGAATAAAAAAATCTCAATAACATTAAGAGACATGTACTGGTATTTAGAATCACTTACAGCCCCAGAAATATTAATGACAGAGGTTTCTGTTAGTTCTGCAGTGTCTCTACTGTTAGACAGCATTGGTTTTTCTAACTACACATTTAAAAGAATTCTAAATGAAAAAGAAATGATTATGCCATTCTTTTTTGTTGCTCCAGACAAGAGTGTTGCTCAAGTCCTACAAGATTTGGCAGTGTCAACACAGACAGCAATGTTCTTTGACGAATACAACAATTTTGTTATGATGAGCAAAGACTATATTATGCCAACTAAAGAACAAAGACCAACCACCTTTGCCCTTAAAGGGACTAACGATCTATATGAAGAAAACGAAATAAAAAACAAAACAGTCGACAACTCTAAACTGGCAAACGTTATCTCAGTATCAAATGAATCAAACGCTATCTATAACGGAGGCTCGATAAACTATACCGTCAGACACATTCAAAGATCCATTGGAACTTTAAGGCAGGCAGGCCTATTAGAAGATGAAAGAATGTATGCTTACAAGCCAGCCTTACTTTGGGAAGTGTCTGGTACTGAAAATACAAAGTCAATCAATAACGAAGTTGGCACAATGTCCTCATACGTTCTTGCTGCCATCCCTTTAAACTCTAACCTATCAGATAAAGTCCCAGAAGTAAAAAACGGTATCGTAATCAATAATACCTTCAGCCTAGGAGAAGCAGTATACTGGATAACAAGATACAACGGATACTTCTACTCTAGTGGAGAGGTTATAAAATATGATGCCGTTCAATATAATGTTAGTGGGTTTGGTAATGTCTGGATATCATCGGTTGAAGAATATCAGAACTACTTTTCTAAGTTGCCATTCAATGGGAAGATCTACCCTACTGGCCTTGTAAGAATTTATTCTGTGCCAAACTATGAGCAGATGCCTGGTGTCTTAAAGTTAAAGAATGGTCCAGTAGCAAAGCATGGTCGTGGTCAATTTGGAACAACAGTTGTAGAGCATTCTGCTGGTATCTCTGATTATTGGAAATCTGATGACAACGTAAAGGGCTGCTCTATGGCTTCAGAATATTTATTTGAAACAAAGACTGATTCTCCAGCAACAACTATAGATGCTGCAGGAAAAACATTAAGCAGTGGCGTTGCATCAGATGCTTTAGCAAGAACCTCAACAAGAACAGGACTTATTAAAAATTTCTTGTCAACTGCTCTAACAGGAGAAATAACTACAAAGACTCAGCAAGTTCCTGGGTCTGTTCAATCATCAGCATTTTCTTTAACTGGACCAAACTTTACAACAAAAGATAAACCAAGAGACTTTATCTCTTATGTGCACAAGCCTTTAACAGACAAGAAATATAAGCACTTTGGCACAAGAGTTAGACTAATTGGTAAAATAGAAAACGATCAAAGTCGAGGACAAACTGCTAACGGAGCAGCAGCATATTATGTTGTAACTGGTTCTACCCCAGATAAAAATGTTACAATCTCTGGAGGTTCTGCTGGAATAGCAGTAATGCTAAATCCAACCACTAATGTGGGGTATTACTTTGAAATTGCAGCACTTGGTTTGAACAAGTTGTCAGAAAGAGAAAAACAAGATGTTCAGAATGTGTTGTTCTATAAAGTTAAGTCTAGTGGAGGAAAGGCAATTCCAGTACCACTATATAAAGGTTTGGCTAAGATTATTGTAGATGATGGTAGGTTCACTGGTCAATCAAGAATGTTTGCTGAGGAAAATCCAACGGTATATGATTTGGCAGTAGAATACGAAAACATAGGAAAGATAAGAAGATTCTATCTATATATAAACGGAACCATGGTAAAGACAGTAGACGATACAGATCCATTACCAGAGTACTCTAATATTGCACTATTCACTAGAGGATCTTCAAGAGCAATGTTTGAGAACGTTTATGCCTTGTGCAACAACTACTCTCAGAACACATCCTTTTCTTTGGGAACTGTGGTCAATTCTATTTTTGCAGATGCTGATATTGATGCAAGCAATTCTTTTAGAAAGTATGCTATTAGTGGTCTTATTCAAAACACATACCTTACTGGCATTGGATCTTCCGAACCACCGAAGTATAATATTTATTTTGAAGAGTTTGGAAGCATAATGAGAGAAGTGGCAGAGTTTAGTTTTAGATATGACAAAGCATTCCCAGCCCTGACTGCAAAAGTTTCTCCTACATTCAACAGCATAAAAGGGTTTGTTATATCTGGCTTTAGGGCAGGTTCATACGGGGCAGAGTTCCTAGTATTTAATGCAACGGATACTGCTCTTAACTTAGATGAGACTAGCGGAAACTATCTAAGAATACAAGGAATTACTTTTACTCAGCAGTCAAATAATACCTTAACGGTTGATCAATACTTTAGTAAGAACAGTATTATGTCAGATCCAAAATTTGTTGCAGATAAATTAATTTCAAATCCTTTTAAATTTAAACTAGACTATGAGGATATTAAGTTTAGCAGAATGCAGCATGGTAAAAAAGATTTCTCTTTGGATGCTGCCTATATTCAATCACAAGACGAGGCATCAGAACTGATGAAATGGATTGTTACAAAAATATCAAAACCAAGAAAGTCTTTGGGGGTTAAGATATTTTCTATTCCAACAATCCAACTTGGAGATATAGTGACGCTAGACTATAAAGAAAATGGAATAGACATTGCAGCAAACTCATCTAACAGATTTGTTGTCTATAATATTGACTTCTCAAGAAGTTCTAACGGTCCAGAAATGCAATTATATTTAAGTGAGGTAATCTAATGGCAGACACAAGCATGCCAGCAACAGCAGCAATTCCAAAACCAGCCAAGACAAGTACTGTTGGTTCTGTAAAAATTGCAACACCTGATTTGCTCATCTTTGGCGAACAGGTTGTTGCTATTGAAATAATGACAGACCTTATCTTTGAAGACATAGGTGGGTTTGAACTTGCAACAATATCAAGACACGATTTGGTAAATGGTCAGACAGTAATCTACGAACCAATCAAAAACCTAACAGACCTTTACTTACAATACAATCCAAACAACGTTTTAAGACTTCAATCTGCCGACTCATTCTTTAGTTCTTTGGCTATAACACTTGCCAACTATCTTCCAAAATATGGCAACGGATATGATTTGATCGGAACTAATCCAGACTTAACAAAAAGAGTAAAGGTCTATAATGGAAAGTCTATATACATCGACCCAATAAGCGGAGACCTTGTGATTAATCTAATAAACGTAAAGGAAAATGAGCAGGTAGAGGTTGAAATATTAACTGCTGGAGGGACTTATGATGATACAATATACTAGGGGAGTAACAAATGATAACTAATTCAGGTAAAAACATCTTGGCAAAGTACCTTGTTGGGCAGACCACATCCTATGCATCTCACATTGCCATAGGCTGTGGAACAAAGCCAGTTGTCTCTGATCATCCATTTAGTCCTGCCGAGTTACTAGCAATGAAAAATAAAAAGTCTTTAGAATTTGAAATGATTCGTATGCCTATTATTTCTAGAGGCTTTGTTGATGAGGACGGACAATCAAAAGTTGTCCTAACCGCAGAACTTCCAACCCAAGAAAGATATGAGATTACTGAGGTAGGTATATTTTCTGCAGCATCAAATCCAGCAGCAGGAGCATTTGATAGCAGAGTAGTTTATTCTTTTTCAGATACAGACAACTGGAGATACAGTATTGATGGACAATCTCCTGTTAATATTGTACCAAAGTATGAGCCATTGGATGGAAATTCTGCAAATGGAGTTATAAATGTCGTTGATGAAAACCTACAACCACTAAAGGTTTTTGCAACAAATGCAGACAACAGAATATTTACAGACGAAGACAGAGTTGGGTTAAATGAAAGATGTAGATTTTTAAATAACATTATTGCAATGAGAGGCGACACATCAGACATTGAATATAATTTACAAGGAAGCATGGTTGGCGCAACTGGGTCAGACAGTATTGTTTTAGATCCAACAACTATTGATTTTACCAAAAATAGCCCGTTAGATGAACTTAAACTTGCATTTTCTGTTGTTAATAAAACCCCTGGAACAGAACAAGTTCCTGCAATTGTTCCAGACAATGTTAAAATACTGCTACAGTTTTCTCATAACCTAACAAATCAGGGCGTTCAGTATGCAAAGTTTGCAGTAGACATTGATAACATAGGATACGCAAATGGAACATCTGAAAATAATCATGATTTTGAAAATAATAGATACGTAGTAGTAAGTAAAACCTTTCAAGAATTAGACAAAAGTTTAAGATTCAATTGGGCCGAAGTTACAACAGCAAGAATTTTTGTTACTGTCACTAAAAATAATTTACCTTCTGACTCTTTTTATGTTTGTCTAGATGCCCTAAGAGTTGAAAATAATACAGCAACAAACTCTTTGTACGGACTAACTGGATACTCCGTAATTAAAAATGTACAGGCTAGGCCAATCATAAAATCAGCAAACACCACAAACTACATAGAGTTTAGATTTGCATTGGACGTTTAGTTATGGCAATTACCCCAGATCCTGGAATTAAAAATGTTGTTATTAAAAAGCAGTCACTGGGAAAGGTGACAGGAAATAACAAAACTGTTTTAAGGTTTAGAATAGTTGCAGAAGACAAGAACAGAAAGTCTGCTTATTCTCCAATAGTGTTTACTGAATCAGAAAAAGTTGAAGATGGTACTGGAGATTTAAGACAACTGGGAAATACTATGTTTCTTAGTTGGGACCCTGGAAATCTTTCTACACAGATACTATATGATATCTTTGTTGGCTTTGACTCTTCTAGTCCAACCTATAGAGCAACAACTGGATCTACTAATTATTCATTTTTAAAAACTGGAACAACCTCAGTGAGGGCTGTTGTTCAAGTATCTTCAATAAATCCAACATTAAATCCATCATTAACTATTTATGATTCTGGAACTGAGAGTCTGGTATAATTATATTATGGCAATTTTACCCGTACCAGAACGAGGACAGCCCTTAGACGTAACCTACATCTATCAGATTGTTAAGGCTGTTAATGATCTATCAACTCAGGCTTCTACATCTGTCAATAAGTATGTCACGGTTGACACACCAAATGCAGGCAAGCAGAGCGTTAAGACTTCAGAGGCAAGAGTTATTGGTGGCTATGTTAGAGTCACAAATGGTGAAAGCCAGACTGCTGGCTCATCTCGTACATTTTCTTATTCTTTTCCAACTGAGTTTAAGTTTGTTCCAATTGTAACAGCAACCCCTGTAAGTATTGGAACTTCCTCTGACGCTGGAAAAGATGTTGTAGTTACTCTTTCTAGCGTAACCACTTCAAGCATAGAGGGATCAATTAAGTTTAATATTGGCGGAATAACAAGTGTTGGCATTAACCTTATTGCAATAGGTATCCCCAACTGATGATTTTTTGTAAAAAATGCAAAGGAAGAATGTTCCTAGATAGACAATATACAGAGATAAATAATTTAGAACTGTACTGTATGTCTTGTGGAGCACGATCATTCTTTCATCCACCAAGTAATTCTCAGGAGGGCCGATGGCTATTAAAAAGGGAACAATTGAGAGCGAAGGCTACAATGTCCTCCCTGTAATTCCAGGGAATAAAAAGGTTTGGTTTCTTAACGGAGACCTAGTAAGAATACACCATTTCAACAAGTCTAATGGAATTATGTCTGTTTATAATATTACAAAGGATCAGATTGAAAGTTGTTTAATTAGTGATTTTAAAAATAAAAGAGAACGAGCATATACCGTAGGGCAGACTGCTGATTTAGTTAATCGTCATAAAAAATATATGCCATCACTAATGAAACGAAGAATCATTCCTTTTCCAACGGGATCTCAAAAAGGTGGAGCAAGAGGATTTCAAGTAAGATCGTACTACTCAGAATCACAAGTCAGAGAGATACGTGATATACTTGCTTCATACCATATTGGTAGACCAAGAAAAGATAAATTAATAACTAATGATATTACGCCCAG